>OFDC01000034.1_pt1 | contig 190501 bp, 171 predicted proteins | sample 1520941 | NCBI WGS metagenome assembly OFDC01 (sample SAMEA94258168, study PRJEB24077) | hot springs metagenome | biome: Aquatic biome; feature: Water | place: India | collected 2012-12-06 | depth 5 m
GGCGGCCCGCCACGACTTGGCCGCCGCCACCGTATCGGCAATCACCCGCACCACGTCACCCCCGGCCGTGCCGAAGCGCGCGAATACGCCGATCGGGTTAAGATTGACGCAGATATTCCGTCGCCCCGCCGCGCCTGCAAGTGTCGGCAGCGCCTCGAGCAGCGCGCTGGCCGCATCGTGTGCGACGAGCCCGCCCCGGATTTCGACCGTTGCGAAATCGAGGTAGACGCCCGTCAGCAACGTCGACCAGTCGGCGGAAGTCGAGACGGCGACCCCCGCTCGCCCCGGCCCGGCGACCTGTATGAGAACGGCATTCGCGCCACCCTCGAGGTCTTCCATCACGGCACGGTTAGCCGCGGCCGCGTCCCCCGCATCAACGAGCGAGGTTATCTCCCACCCGAGCCCCGAGACCTCTCCCCGCCGGCCGCGCACGAACGGCGCCGCGCCGGGAACAGACGCCTCTGGCAGCTCATCCGACCGCGTATAGAGCGGCTTCACCGCGATGCCATCGGCGGTCCTCGCAACCAGCCGCTTGTCAAAATCGGCACCCTTGAGCGCCTTGTCGACGAGCGCACGCCACTGAGCCTCCGTAGCCTTGTCGAAGGCGGAGGCGAATGTCTCAGCGGCGATTTTATTGGGCATCGGAAGACCGGTAATCGTTGGAGTTCGAGTTGCATGTCGCGACCGGCGGGGAGACCGGCGGCCGCAGTCTTATTCTATTGTCGGTCGCTGATTACCAGCCCGCAATAGGGTGCGTCACCCCCGCCGATTGTCGGCCCGCACGCCAACTCGCAAGGCGACGTCAGTGCGCGCCTTGAGCATATTCAGGAAAAGTGGGTGCCGATGTTCCGTAAGAACACGCTCAAAAATCAAAGACCTAGAGCGCGTTCTTGATTTCGCTCAAACTGACCGCGCTCTAGATGCCCTTTATTGTCAACAGGGTGACGTCGACGCTCAGGCCCCAGCGCACGAGATCCTCTACGGTCCGTGCCTCGAGCACGACACTGAAGCCCCGCGCGCGCAGTCGCCCAATGAAAGTTGCCTGCTCCTCCCGAGCGGGATCGGTGAGGATCGCGGTCCCGCCCGGCGCGAGGTTCCGCTCCAGGATCGACAGCACGGCCTCGTGTGACTGCCGATCATAGGTCACGTCGGCGCCGATGATGAGGTCATAGCGCTCATGATCGCTCCAGCGATCCCAGTCCGCCTCGACAAAGTCGATCCCGGCAACATCGTTTTGCATCGCGTTGCGCCGCGCCACCTCGAGGGGCAGCGGATCGTGGTCGGTCGCCGTCACCAGTGCCCCCCGGCTGGCGGCAATCAGACCCGCGAGGCCGACGCCGCATCCCAGTTCCAGCACCCGCCGCCCTTCGAGAGCGACCGAGACATCGGCGAGCCTGCCGGCCAGAGCGACAGCGCCCTCCCACAGCAACAGGCCGAACGGGAAGGGCTCGCGCGTTTCGGACAGCGCCAGCAGGGCCTCCTCGTCCTCGACCGCCCACACCCGGAATTGGCGGCCGCCAATAGTCAAAAGCCTCTCGACAAGCGGTAGTCCGGCGTCCCCGGTCGCCTCGCCGGTCACGCGGGACGACGGTCCATGGCGAGCCGGACTGCGAGCGCAACCAGCACACACCCCATCACCCGGCGTTGAATGGCGAGCCACTCGGGTCGCGACCGGAACCAGGTCGAGATCGACCCCGCCGCCACGACGAGACCAATATGCGCCGCCACGTTGAGAACGATATGGGTCAAGCCGAGTATGACGCACTGCCAGAAAACGCCGCCCCTCGCCGGGTCGACGAACTGTGGAAGGAGGGACAGGTAGAAGACAGCGATCTTCGGATTGAGCAGATTGGTCAGCAGTCCCATGAAGAATAGCTTGCGAGGGCCATCCATGGGCAAGTCGTCTCGCACCTCGAGAAAAGACCTGGCGCCGGGCTTCAGTGCGTCCCACGCAAGATAGAGCAGATACGCCGCCCCCGCGAACTGAATAGCCTCATAGCCGTAAGGCACCGCAAGCAGGATCGCGGTCAGGCCGAACGCGGCGCACAGCATGTAGAAGACATAACCCCACGCCACGCCGAACATGGAAATGAACCCGGCAAGGCGCCCCTGTGTCACCGACCGGGAGACGATGTAGGCCATGTTCGGACCCGGGCTCAAAACGAAGCCGATGGCGACGACTGCGAACGCCGCCCAAGTGGAAAGTGCGATCATGAAACAGCGGCCTCCGCCGTGACGAGGCTGCCCGGCGACAGCATCGCGCGCATGGCATCGCCGATCCGCAGCGGCTTGCCCGATGTCGCCACGAGGACCAGAACGACCTCGGCCTCAGCGACCTTTGCGCCGTCGCGCGTGATGATCTGCAATAGCTTCACGCTCGCCCCGCCGAGCTCGAGAATGGACGTGTTGATTTCGAGAACGTCGTCCATGCGCGCCGGGCGGAAGAAATCGAAAGTCATGCGGCGCACGATGAATCCCGCGGGCTCCAGATCGTCGCTGCCGTCGATCAGCCGCCGGGCGTCCGTCCCGAGCAGTCGCAGATAATCGCTGCGCCCACGCTCGCACCACCGCACGTAACTGCCATGATAGGCTATACCACCCGCGTCCGTATCCTCGAAGTACACACGTATCGGCAGCGTGTGGACCTGCTTTCCTTCACGGATCGAAAGCCGTCCTGCGAGATCGGGCCAATGCTGGATCGATGTCATACCGTATTGCCTCTGAGCTCGATGAGCACGATCTCGGGCGGGCGCCCGAAGCGAATAGGCACACCGCTGCATCCAAGTCCACCCGATACCAGGAGATTGCGCCCACCTTCGACGATGTGGCCATAGACATAGCGCCGCCCGAAGCGCGACGGAACCACCGGCGCAAAACCGGCGAGCGTCACCTGTCCGCCGTGCGTGTGCCCGGAGATGGTGATGGCGACCCGGTCGGGCACTTCAGGGAAGATGTCGGGCTCATGGGCCATCAAGATGACGGGCGCGTCGTCCCGCACCAGGCGCAGGGTGGCATCGAGATCGTCCACGCCCTGGTAGAAGTGCATACCCCATGGCGGACGAATGTGGCCGCGCGGCCAGAACGCCCATTGGTCGCCAAGTCCCGCGATCCAGAACGGCTGCCCGTCCTTCACGAGGCGAACGGCCGAGTTCTCGTAGACGGGAATTCCGACAGCCTCCAGCGCCTGCCCCACGGGCACCGGCCCCCGGCGCCGCAGCTGCACCTCTAACGTGTGCCACCAATCGTGATTTCCGAGCACGGCGTGAACCCCGAGCGGTGCCCTGAGGCCGGAAAGTGCACGCGCCCAGATCTGATCGTCCATATCGTAGGACATGCGAGAGAGCCGTTGGCCGGCGACATAATCGCCGAGTAGCAGCGTCACGTCAGGTTGCAGCGCGTTGGTCCGAGCCACGATCTGGCGGATGCGCGCCTCACCCATCCAGGGATCGCACGCATGCAGGTCGGCGATCACCGCGCACCGCAGATTTAATCCGGCCGGCCAGCCGGGCGGCGAGATCGAATAGCGGGTGACCGTGAGACGCCAGGGCTCGGCAACCGCGTATCCCCCGAGTGCCGTCGTACCAGCGGAAAACGCAAGCATGCCCCTGAGAAACTGGCGCCTTGAGATCAAACTGGGTCGGCCCCAACTTGCCATTCTAAGTCCATCAACAAGAAGTTTTCCAACGTTAGCATTCGCAATCTATCGCAGACATTTGCGTCGATAGGTCGAAACACCCGGCCCAAATGGTGATGATCCGATAAATATTACCAAGCGGGGCTGAAAAGAGTTGGTTAACGAGCACTTATAGCCGCGACCGTTTGCCTGTTCGCCCCCGCTGTCCACATTGCGGCGAACGTGCCGCCCCGGTCTCACAGGTCGATATCACCCAGCCCCGGTTCGTCGAACAGCGTCGGCTGACCGCCGGCGGACGACCGCGACGGCCCGGCAAGCCCGAGATGTCGAAACGCCTTGGCTGTAATCACACGTCCACGTGGCGTCCTGGCAACGAACCCCTGCTGCAGCAGAAAAGGTTCGACGATTTCCTCGAGCGCGTCGCGCGGCTCCGACAGCGCCGCCGCGATCGTCTCGATCCCGACCGGCCCTCCGTCGTAATTTCGGGCAATGCACCCGAGATAGCGGTGATCGAGTGCGTCTAGACCCTCACTGTCCACCTCCAGCGCGCGCAGCGCGGTATCGGCCACCTCGGCCGTGATGACCGCCGCATCGGCGACGAGGCCGAAATCCCGAACCCGCCGCAACAGCCGTCCCGCGATGCGCGGCGTACCCCGCGCCCGTCGTGCGATCTCGCGCGCGCCTTCCGGCGACAACGGAGCGCCGAGCACCCGCGCGCCCCGCGAAACGACGAGCTCGAGTTCCTCGACCGTGTAGAAATTGAGCCGTATCGGAATGCCGAAGCGGTCACGCAGCGGAGTCGTGAGAAGCCCCGCCCGCGTCGTCGCCCCGACAAGCGTAAATTTCGACAGGTCGATTTTGACCGACCTGGCCGCTGGCCCTTCCCCGATCATCAAATCGAGCTGGTAATCCTCCATCGCGGGGTAGAGGATTTCCTCGACCGCCGGATTGAGACGATGGATCTCGTCGATGAAGAGAACGTCGCGCTCCTCGAGATTGGTAAGCAGCGCAGCCAGGTCGCCGGCCTTGGCGATTACCGGCCCGGACGTCGAACGAAAGCCGACGCCGAGTTCCTTCGCCATGATCTGCGCGAGTGTGGTCTTTCCAAGCCCGGGCGGACCGGCAAAAAGCACATGATCAAGCGCATCCCCGCGCCGCTTGGCGGCCTCGATGAAGACCTTGAGATTTGCGCGCGCCTGCTCCTGCCCGATGAACTCTCCGAGCGATTGCGGCCTGATCGACGCCTCGAAGGCGTCCTGCTCGCGCCTGGCTCCCGAGAGGATGCGGTTGTCTGCCTGACTGGCGATAGGTTCGGTCATTGGCCGAGCCGCTACCACGATTTGCCCCGCCGCGTCTTGCCCCTCGCGAACGAACCTGGCACGAACCAACCTGCCGCGCCAGGAGCAAGGAAACGCGGGCCTCGCTCACGTCTCCTCCATCGCGCATCCACGCGCAAGCCGTCGCAGCTTGAGCTCAGGCCGCACTCATGACCGACATGCGCCTGCGTTCGCCGTAGCGTTCGGCCCTACCGCGAGTTTCGAACGACGCGACCATCTCCGACAGCCGCTCGACCTGCGACAGGAGCGAACGCGTTGCGGAATTGGTCTCCTGGACCATGGCGGCGTTCTGCTGCGTGATCTTGTCCATCTGCTGGACCGCGATGCTCACCTGATCGAGTGCCGTGGACTGGTCTTTGACCCCGCGCGTGATCTCAGAAATCACCTCGACGATCGCGGCCACATGACGGGTGATGCGGCCAATCGACGTCTCCGTCCCGGCCACCAGCTTCACGCCCTGCTCGACCTGTCCGGTCGAACGGCTGATGAGAGCCTTGATTTCCTTGGCAGCCATGGCGGACCGCTGCGCCAATGCCCGAACCTCGGACGCGATAACGGCAAACCCGCGCCCGCTGTCGCCGGCTCGCGCCGCCTCGACACCCGCATTGAGCGCCAGAAGGTTGGTCTGGAATGCGATTTCGTCGATGACACCGATGATCTGGTTGATCTCCACCGACGACCGGCGGATTTCCGCCATGACCTCGACGGTCTTCTTGAGAACCTCGCCTCCGCTCGCCGCGTCGGCGTTGGCGACGCTTGCCATCTCGCGGACACGCTCGGAGTTGTCCGCCGTCCACTTCACGTTCGTCGTGACCTCGGTGAGCGATGCCGCCGTTTCCCCCAGGCTTGCCGCCTGCTGCTCGGTGCGGTGCGACAGATCGTCGGACGCCACGGCGATTTCCTTCACGTCGCGGCCAATCGCGTCAGCGACTTCCATAACATCGCAAATGGTCTCTCGGAGCGCGTCCGTGGTCTCGTTGAAGGTCGACTTGAGCTCGGCGAACTCTGGAGCGAGATCGGTGGTAAGGCAGGCCGTAAGGTCGCGAGAGGCAAGCCTTTGAAACTCCTGCGTCAGCGCCGTGAGCGCTGCCACCTGCTGCTCTTGCTTCGCCTGGGCGGCCTGCTCCACCTCGCGCCGCCTCGCGTCGAGCGCATCGAGATATGTCGAGATCGAAAGCTCGATATCGAGCATGGCTGCCTTGACGAGAGCGGCGACTGCCTTGGCCTGGGCCGCTGCCCCCTCGGCGCTGCGGGATTCCAGGATCGGACCGATCATCTGGTCCATTACGCACGCATAGCCGCCGACGTACCAACGGGGCTCGAGGCCGAGCCGGGCATGTGTCCGCCCGATTGCAGTGACCCGGTCGGCATACTGCCCATCGAAGGCGGCCGAAGCGATCTGCTCCCAGTGCTTTGACTGATGAGCCTTGGCGTGAGCCATGTGCTGGCTGCTGTTGAAGTGTCGGCTGGTTTCGGGTTCGCGTCGAACCTTGTCGTAGAAGACGTCGAGAGCCGGGCCAATCGAGGCCGAAATGATCGGGGCGAGAGACCGCAGTATATTTCGATCCGCGTGTCCGATACCGATGAACTCGAGACGGCGATCAAGATCGAAGCCGCTGCCACCATATTCCATGTCGAGATTCCATCTGCAGCCGCGAGATCGACCACCGCCTCGAACGGCACCGAGGACTTCTAGAAGTGCACACTTGCGGGAAACTTGACACGTGCACTGACTAAATTTTGTTCAAAACTCAAAAAGAGGTAAATTGCAGAAATAACTTATCTGAATAAGATAAAATACAGAAAATTATATTATTTTTGCGCGAAAATTGAAAAGACATCTGCCCACCCGCTTCGGACCGGGACGCACGCGCAATCCCCTCGTCCTGCCCCGCGAGGCGGAGCTGATGCGAGCAGGAAACTTCAAGAATCGTGGGTCGATTCGCGGCCTCATGAAGCCGCGAGGTCAGGCCGCGCCGCGCGGCATCCCAGCGATATTGCTCTATCGCCCGTTCTGGATTTTTTGAGTTTTGGATGCCCAAAGCCCGCCCCGGCAAAGATACCCAGTCTGGGCTTGAACGAGCGGACGGAAGGAAAGCTTAGGGAGAAATTGGTGGAGCTAAGCGGGATCGAACCGCTGACCTCTTGCATGCCATGCAAGCGCTCTCCCAGCTGAGCTATAGCCCCATCCAGTCAAATCGGCGGGGCTGGAAGGAACCCGCCGAGAAGGCGACGTCATTAGGCGCTTCCGAACCAAATATCAAGCGCCAAAACGCGGCATCTTGACGGCGGCACGGAAGGGATGTGTCAGACCTCTTCCTCACCCTCGGTAACGCCACCGATGATGCCGGTAACGTCGCCCTCTTCCTCTTCTTCCTCGAGGAAGGTCTCGTCGGCTTCGGCCGGCGCGGCGTCGTCCTCGCCCTCGATCGCGCCGAGCACTTCGGCATCCTCGACCACTGCCACGTCGTCGGAAACGGATTCCTCAGGCTCCACGAACGTCGGCTTCTTGGTCGCGGCCTTGCGCGCGGCCTTTTCTTGCGCCGCCGCAGCCGCCACCGATGCCGCCGTCATTGCGATATTGTAGGCGCTACCGCAGACCGGGCACTCGATAGGGTCGCGGTTCAAATCGTAGAAACGCGATCCACACCCGCTGTTCTGGCAGGTGCGCTTGGTGCCGCGCTCGGCTTTGCTCGCCATGGCTACCTCGAACTGGCCTCTTTGACAGGCCCATGAAAAATTGGAGCGCGGTTGCTGCCACACAGCCGTCCTCCTGTCAAAAGCGAAAATGCGCGCGGACGAGCCAGCAAGCGCCGTCGCCATGATGCCCGCCTCGTTGACGCCCGGCTCGCCTCGTGATGTTTGTGCCGCGCCCGCTAGGGCTCGCCGGCCAGCCATGCCGCCTGGCTGCTCCCTCTCCGTGCACCGGTCCCGTCCGAAAGCTCCGCAATCGCTTCTTAGCTCCGCAATCGAAAGTCCGCCCTTGTCCCACGCCGCGCACCACCCCCGTCCGCTCGCCGCCCAGAAAGCGTCCGCCCTCAAAGGCCGCGTTCGGGTTCCCGGCGACAAGTCGATCTCGCATCGCGCGCTGATATTCGGCGCACTCACCAACGGCGCGACGCACATCTACGGACTGCTCGAGGCCGAGGACGTCGTGAACACAGCCAAGGCCGTCACCGCTCTTGGCGCCCCCGCCACGAGGAACCCCGACGGAACATGGACCGTGAGGGGGCGCGGCGTGGGCGGCTTGCGGGCTCCGGACGCGCCTCTCGATTTCGGTAATTCGGGAACGGGAACGCGCCTGATGATGGGCGTTGTCGCCGGCCACGATATGGCAGTGACGATGACCGGAGACGTATCTCTTTCGAGACGCCCCATGCGCCGCGTGCTCGGCCCGCTGAAAGAGATGGGGCTCGAGGTCGTCGACAACCGGGAGACTTTGCCGCTGACGATCCGCGGCACCTCGCACCTCGTGCCGATGGTCTACGAACTTCCCGTCCCCTCCGCGCAGGTGAAGAGCGCGGTCCTGATTGCCGGCCTCCACGCCCCTGGCGAGACCACCGTCGTCGAGAGCGAGCCGACCCGCGACCACACCGAGCGGATGTTGCGCGCATTTGGCGCCACATTGAGGATCGAGCCACGCGCCGATGGCAAGACGGCGGTGACCGTCGTCGGGCAGCCCGAGCTCAAAGGCCAGTCGATCACGGTACCGGGTGACCCCTCATCCGCCGCTTTCCTCGCAGCCGCAGCAATCCTCGTACCCGGCTCCGACGTCACGATCGAAGGCGTGCTGGTGAACCCGACCCGCACCGGTCTCTACCTGACCCTCAGGGAAATGGGCGGGGATATAACGTTCGAGAACGAGCGCGAGGACGGCGGCGAACCCATAGCCGACATCCGCGTTCGTCACTCGAAGCTGAAGGGCGTGCGTGTTCCCCCCGAGAGGGCACCCTCGATGATCGACGAATACCCGGTTCTCGCTGCGATTGCGGCGTTCGCGACCGGCGAGACGGTCATGGAAGGCCTCGCCGAACTGAAGGTGAAGGAGAGCGATCGCCTCGCCGCCACTGCCGCCGGCCTGGCGGCAAATGGTGTGGCGGCCCGGGTCGAAGGCGACACGCTCGTTGTCACGGGCACCGGCGGCAGTGTGCCCGGCGGTGGAACGGTGGCGACCCAACTCGACCACCGTATCGCGATGGCTTTCCTCACGATGGGCCTCGCAAGTGACGCGCCCGTAACCGTGGACGACACGGCCATGATCGCGACGAGCTTCCCCGAGTTCCGCGGCCTGATGGAGATCCTCGGCGCTTCCTATCGCTGATGCCTCCGCCGCCACGGCGGCTCGAGCGGCCGACGCTTGCGCATCCGCGGCGCCAGAGTTACGCGCCTAAGGCACAAGCGATCCGGAGATCGGCAGACGGCCGTTGCGCTGGTTAGCCGCGACACCGTTGACCTCGAGCCCCCGAGCCGCCAAACGGTTGCGCCAATCGGTACCAACTCAGCACGCGGCGCGGCAGGCGGATGATCATAGCCATCGACGGACCGGCAGCATCCGGCAAGGGCACACTCGCCAAACTCATCGGCGCACGCTACGGCCTGCCGGTCCTCGATACCGGCCTGCTCTATCGCGCCGTGGCCCGGGACGTTGTCGCGCGCCGCTTCCGCCTCGAAGACCGCTGGGCTGCTGCCGCGCTGGCAGGTAGCCTCGATCTTGGCTCCCTCGACGACCCGAACCTGCGTGGCGCCACCGCTGGAGAGCCCGCGTCGATCGTCGCCCGTCACCCCGAGGTCCGTCGAGCCCTGCTCGGCGTCCAGCGCTCGTTCGCCAATCAATCCCCTGGCGCCGTGCTCGACGGCCGCGACATCGGCACCGTCATATGCCCGGGCGCAGACGTTAAGATTTTCATTACAGCCGCCCCAGAGGTTCGGGCGCGACGCCGCTTTGGCGAGTTCGCCGCCGCCGGCCAGCCGACCACATACGAGACCGTGCTCGCCGACATACTCGCCCGCGACGCGCGCGACGCGGGCCGTGGCGCCGCCCCTCTCCGCAAAGCCGACGACGCCGACTTGCTCGATAGCACCGAGTTGGATATAGAGGCGTCACTTCAGGCGGCTGTTCGTTTGATCGAGAGGAAGATCAGCCAATCAGGGTGTGCCGTCGGCACGCCCTAATTCTGTTTGGCGGGACACGCGTCCTATCAACGGCCCCTGATAAAACGCTCTGGATGTCACTGGCCTCACTGTCGTTTTCGAGCCCTGACGATGCCCTTCTCTGGGGGCACGTGCCCGAAACGGCGGCAATGCACCGGTGAACGCGCAAAGCGAGCAAAATTAAACCTGATCCGATCAATCCGCACACCGTGGGGCTCTTGTGAGCCCTAGGGTGTTAACCCGTTGCAACTGGAGCCTCTAACCCGTGTCTGAACTCGATACCTACAATCCCTCCCACGACGACTTCGCCGCCATGCTCGCCGAGAGCCTCACCCAGGGCGACGTGTTCGAAGGCCAGGTCATCAAGGGCCGCGTCGTCGGCATCGAGAAGGATCTCGCAGTCATCGACGTCGGCCTGAAGATGGAAGGCCGCGTGCCCTTGAAGGAGTTCGCGGTTGGCAACAACCCGCCCGCGATCAAGGTTGGCGATACCGTCGAAGTCTTCCTCGAGCGTATCGAGAACGCACTGGGCGAGGCCGTTCTCTCGCGTGACAAGGCGAAGCGTGAAGAGAGCTGGGTCCGCCTCGAGAAGCTTTACGAGAAGGGCGAGAAGGTCAACGGCGTCATCTTCAACAAGGTCAAGGGTGGCTTTACCGTCGATCTCGACGGCGCCGTGGCGTTCCTCCCCGGCAGCCAGGTCGACATCCGTCCCGTTCGCGACATCACGCCTCTGATGCACCAGTCGCAGCCGTTCCAGATCCTGAAGATGGATCGCCGCCGCGGCAACATCGTCGTTTCGCGCCGCTCCGTCCTTGAAGAGACGCGCGCCGAGCAGCGCGCCGACATCGTCGCCCGCCTCGCCGAGGGCCAGGTCATCGACGGCCTCGTCAAGAACATCACCGACTACGGCGCTTTCATCGACCTTGGCGGCATCGACGGCCTGCTGCACGTCACCGACATGGCATGGCGCCGCGTCAATCACCCCTCCGAGATCCTGAACGTCGGCGACACGGTGAAGGTGCAGATCATCCGCATCAATCCCGACACCCAGCGCATTTCGCTCGGCATGAAGCAGCTCCAGTCCGACCCGTGGTCGACGATCGAGCAGAAGTACCCGGTCGGCGCCAAGATCAAGGGCACCGTGACGAACATCGCCGATTACGGCGCGTTCGTTGAGCTTGAGCCAGGCGTCGAAGGCCTGATCCACGTCTCGGAAATGAGCTGGACCAAGAAGAACACCCACCCCGGCAAGATCGTTTCCACGAGCCAGGCCGTGGACGTCCAGGTTCTCGAGGTCGACAGCACCAAGCGCCGCATCTCGCTTGGTCTGAAGCAGACCCAGGACAACCCGTGGGATGCCTTCCTCGCCCAGAACCCGCGCGGCACGATCGTCGAAGGCCCGATCCGCAACATCACCGAGTTCGGCCTCTTCATCGGGCTCGACAGCGGCGTCGACGGCATGGTCCACCTCTCCGACCTCGACTGGAAGAAGGCGGGCGAAGAGGCGATCAAGGATTACAAGAAGGGCGATGTCGTCAAGGCGAAGGTCCTCGACGTCGATCCGAGCAAGGAGCGCATCTCGCTCGGCATCAAGCAGGTTTCCGGCGACCCGATCGACACCCTGTCGAAGTTCAAGAAGGGCGACACCGTCACTTGCGAGGTCACCGAGATCGAGGAAAACGGCCTGCACGTGAAGATCGTCGATACAGACCTCGTCAGCTACATCAAGCGCTCCGAGCTCGCTCGCGAGCGTGGCGACCAGCGCACCGAGCGCTTCGCCGTGGGCAACAAGGTCGATGCGGCCGTCCTCTCGGTCGACAAGGCAACCCGCCGCATTCAGGTCTCGATCAAGCAGCTCGAAATGGCTGAGGAGAAGGCCGCCGTCGCCCAGTTCGGTTCCTCCGACTCGGGTGCTTCGCTCGGCGATATCTTCAAGGCCGCCATCAAGAAGCGCGAGGCAGCCGAAGACGACAACGGCTGATAGGGTCGCGTCGATCTACATCGAACGTGGTACGCGAGCCGGGTCCTGGACCCGGCTCGCTTTTTATTGTCGGTTCGGTGCGAATTCTTTTTCCCTGTCGCAATCGACACCACGGCCATCCGGTCGCTGTTTCTTGCAGACAACATCAAGCTTTCATAAGGTCTTGAGATGCATCGTGCATCGAGATCACGACTTGGCCCTTGAGGACCCATGACCGAAGAAACCGAACTCGTCCTCGACCGCCGTCGCCTCCGCCGCAGCGTCACCTTCTGGCGCACCGCCGGCATTGGCGCGCTCGCCCTCGCTATTGGGGCCTTTGCCATCGGCGGCGAAAAAATCTCGTCCTACGCCCAGCCCCGCCAGATCGCGCGCGTGACGATCGAAGGCACAATTCTCGAAAATCGCGATCAGTTGCAGATGCTCAACAAGATCGCGGACCAGAGCCGCGTCGCGGCTCTGCTCGTGCACGTCAACAGCCCCGGTGGTACGACCTCGGGCGGCGAGGCCCTTTACCAGGCCCTCCGGAAAATAGCCAAGAAGAAGCCCGTGGTCGCGCAGTTCGGAACCGTCGCCGCGTCGGCCGGCTACATTGTCGGCCTCGGGGCCGACCACATCGTCGCCCGCGGCAACACCATCACGGGCTCCATCGGGGTCATTGCCCAATGGCCCGAGTTCGTCGGCCTGCTCGATAAGGTCGGCGTCAAGGTAAACGAGGTCAAAAGCGGCGTCCTCAAAGCCACACCGTCACCGTTCCTCCCGGCCGACGAGGGGGGGATAAAAGTGATGAAAGGGATGATCGACGACGGCTTCCGCTGGTTCCTCGGTCTTGTCGCCGAGCGGCGCGGCGTCACGACCGCCGATATCCCCGGCCTGGAGCAGGGCACGGTATTTTCCGGTCGCGAAGCGGTTGGTTTCAAGCTCGTGGACGAGATCGGCGGCGAGGACGAGGCGGTCGCCTGGCTCGAAAATGTCAAGGGAATCCAAAAAGATCTCAAGGTCGTGGACTGGAAGCCCCACCGCGACGACGAATGGAGCCTGACGCGTTCCACGGCAAGCCTCGCCGGCCGCATCGCCGGTGCCGGAGCCGCCGAGATGGCGCGAACGCTCGGGCGCGACGCCGGATTTTCGAAGCTAACTCTTGACGGGCTTGTCTCTGTTTGGCACCCTGCCGAAAAATAGTGGAATAACAATAGCGTATGCCTTGACGGTCAGCAGGGCTTCGTAGTCTGCAGGTAACCACCCTTTCTCAAGTATCAAGCCGTCCGAGGCCCGCGTGATAAAGTCCGAGCTCATCCAGAAAATTGCAGCAGCCAACCCGCACCTCTACCACCGCGACGTCGAGCGCATCGTGAACGTCGTGTTCGAGGAAATCGTCGACGCCCTCGTCCGCCGCGACCGCGTCGAGCTGCGCGGCTTTGGTGCCTTCACGGTCAAGCACCGTGGTGCTCGAAGCGGCCGCAATCCGCGCACCGGCGCATCGGTTTCGGTTGCCGAGAAATTTGTGCCGTTCTTCAAGACCGGCAAGGAGCTGCGCGAGAAGCTCAACGGGACCCAGCGCCGATGAAACGCATCCTGTCACTGCTGGTCGCCTTTCCCCTGGCCGTGGTGCTCGTTTCGCTTGCGATCACCAACCGTCATACGGTGCCTTTGAAACTCGATCCCTTTCGCCCCGAGACACCCGCGCTCCCGCCGCTTGAGCTACCTTTCTACGTCTTTCTCCTGGGCGCGCTGATCCTGGGCGTCGCACTCGGCGGCTTCGCGACATGGGTCAACCAGGGCCGCTGGCGACGCATCGCCCGCATTCGCTCCGTGGAAGCTCGCCGCTGGCAAGCTGAGGCCGACCGCCTCGTCCGCGAACGCGACGACGTCGTCACGTCCGCCACGCGAAACCCTGATCGCAGCAGCAGGGCCTTCGCCATCGCCGGCCGTTGATGCCACTGCAGCTCGACGCGCTGACGCTGTTCGGCCTCGCCGCGGTTACGCTGATGCTGGTCTTCTACGCTCTGGAGGACCGCAGCCATTGGTGTGTGCTAGGCTTCGCGTTCGCATGTGCCCTCGGCTCGATATACGGCTTTATGCAAGGCGCATGGCCGTTCGGAGTGGTCGAGGCCATCTGGTCGGCTGTGGCGTTGAAACGCTGGCATCGCCGCTCTCGCGGCATGGCGGAAAGACCGGCGGATCAACCTCATGGCTAATTGAGACATCCGGCGACCTGCGCGACAAGGGTGTGAAAACCCGAAAGCAGGCCCATGTTCCCAACCGTCACGTCGCCGCTGGGCATGCTCACCAATGAGCTTGCCGCAAACCTGGCTTCGACGCTCGAACTGCTGATCGTGGCGGTATTTGCCATCACGGGGGCCCTCGTAGCCTCGCGCAAGCAGATGGACATTTTCGGTTTCTGCCTGCTCGGCCTAGTAACGGGCGTCGGAGGCGGCACGATCCGCGAACTGTTGTTGGGCACCTATCCCGTTTTCTGGGTCACTGACCCCGCATACGTCCTGGTTTGCATCACCGTATCGGTCCTCGTGTTCTTCTCCGCCCATATCCCCCAATCTCGGCTTCGCCTCGTGCTGTGGCTCGACGCCGTCGGCTTGTCGCTCGTCGCAGTCACCGGCGCCGACCACAGCCTCAACGCCGGAACGAGTTCCATAATAGCGGTGGTCATGGGCGCCATCACCGCAACTGCCGGCGGCATTCTGCGCGACCTGCTCGGCGGCGACAGCCCGGTCATCCTGCGTCGCGAAATCTACGTCACCGCCGCAATCGTCGGCGCCAGTATCTTCACGACGGCCGAATATCTGCACCTCCCGCACGACCTCGCCATGCTGCTCGGCGCTGGCGCATGCTTCGCGATCAGGGGCATGGCCCTGCACTACCGCTGGTCGCTACCCACATATAAGCCTCGGCCGGGACGCGATCCCGCCGATCTCGGCCTATGATCGGACCGGCCGCGGATGTCTGATCCGGCAATATGAAATGGAACGCTGTCCCAAGCGGCGTTGCGGAGGTCACGTGACGACGGACGTAAAAATCTGCGGGCTTTCGACCGCTGAAACGATGGCGGCGGCGCTCGATGCCGGCGCCGCCTATGTCGGCCTCGTGTTCTTCCCGAAGAGCCCGCGGAATGTCTCGCTCGCGACGGCGGCGTCCCTGGCCAATCAGGCCCGCGGTCGGGCAAGGATCGTCGCACTCGTGGTCGACCCCGACGACGCAACTCTGGATGCTATCGTCCGTGAGGTCGCCCCCGACTGGCTTCAGCTCCACGGTCACGAGTCCCTCGAACGCGTCGCCGCCGTGAAGCACCGGCACGGGCTCCCCGTACTCAGGGCCATACCCGTCTCCGCCCCCTCCGACGTTACCGCCGCAGCACCGTTCGCGGCCATCGCTGATCTGGTGCTGTTCGACGCCAAGCCTCCTCCGGGAGCGGCCCTGCCGGGTGGAAACGGCTTGCCGTTCGACTGGAAACTCCTGGATAGCGTCGGCGGCGCCTACCCGTTCATGCTGTCGGGCGGCCTTACCCCCGATAACGTCGCGACAGCGGTGGCGCTCGTGGCCCCCGCTGCGGTGGACGTGTCCTCGGGCGTGGAAAGCGCCCCCGGCGTCAAGAGCCCCGAGTTGATCCGCCGCTTCCTTCGTGCGGTAAAGGGCTCTACTGTCGCGCAATGAAATCAGCCCTCTCCGTCTTCAGGGAGGCCGGCTCAGGTCGCAGGCGCTATCGGGCATGCCCGGATCGAGCGCCGATCGCCTTGTGCCACGGCCTGAGCACGGGGATGGGGAGAGGGAGATCACAAGAACCATGTCGACCCACGAGACGAAGTCGCTCAACACGTTCCGCGCCGGACCTGACGAACGCGGATTTTTTGGCAAGTTCGGCGGCCGCTTCGTCGCCGAGACCCTGATGCCGTTGATCCTCGACCTCGAACGCGCCTACTCAGCAGCCAAGGCCGACCCATCGTTCCAGGCCGAGATAGAGCACCTCAACACCCATTACGCCGGCCGCCCGAGCCCGCTCTATTTCGCCGAGCGCTTGACCGATCACGTGCGGCAGTCCGCTCCCGCAGGACACGGCGCGAAAATCTATTTCAAGCGCGACGAACTCAATCACACCGGCTCCCACAAGATCAACAACTGCCTCGGTCAAATCCTGCTCGCCCGTCGCATGGGCAAAACCCGCATCATCGCCGAGACCGGGGCTGGCCAGCACGGCGTCGCCGTGGCCACCGTCTGCGCCAAGTATGGCCTGGGCTGCGAGATCTACATGGGCGCGACCGACATCGAGCGTCAGGCTCCCAACGTCGCCCGCATGAAGTTGCTCGGCGCGAAGCTGAACCCCGTCACCAGCGGCGCCGGCACGCTGAAGGACGCCATGAATGAGGCGCTGCGCGACTGGGTGACGAATGTCCGCGATACCTACTACCTGATCGGAACCGCCGCCGGTCCCCATCCCTATCCGATGATGGTCCGCGATTTCCAGTCGGTGATCGGCCGCGAGTTGCGCGAGCAGATGCTTGAAATGGAAGGCGGCCTTCCCGACGCGCTCGTCGCTTGTATCGGCGGCGGCTCGAACGCCATCGGTCTGTTCCATCCCTTCCTCGACGACAAGGACGTCGCGATCTACGGCGTCGAGGCCGGCGGATATGGCATCGAGGTCGAGAACGGCCATGCGGCGTCGATGACGGGCGGCTCACCAGGCGTTCTGCACGGCAACCGCACCTATCTTCTCCAGGACAGCGAGGGCCAGATCCTGGAAGGCCATTCGATTTCGGCAGGCCTCGACTACCCGGGCGTCGGCCCGGAGCACGCCTGGCTAAAGGAAACCGGACGCGTCACGTATGTGCCGGCGACCGACAAGGAGGCCCTCGACGCGCTTCAGATTTGCACGCGGATGGAGGGCATCATTCCGGCGCTCGAGCCCTCGCACGCGCTTGCCTACGTGTTGAAGCTCGCTCCGACGATGCCGCGCGACAGCATCCTCGCCATGAACCTGTGCGGCCGTGGCGACAAAGACCTGTTCACCGTCGCCAAGGCCCTCGGCATGAAAATCTGAAGCGATGCCGTTGCGGGGGTGGCCGCCGCGCAACGGCCACTCAGCAAAAACGCGATGCTCGCCGTTCAGCATCCGAAAAAGCCCTTGTCAGCGAATTACCAACATTGCTTGGGTTTCCCGTCCGCCAGTTCACAGTTATCGTGACTGGCTTCGACGTGACTAGAGAAGGGGTGCTGGTCGGCTCGTCTGCCGGCAATCCACTCGAAGCCGTAGGAATTGGGTCGTGCACTTTATGGCGCGCCCCAAAAGACTAGAAATAGACTGTTTCCAGGAGTTGATGACGCCATGGCAAACGTAATCGCGCGCCTCGCCCTCGCCGTCGGTCTGATCTTGTCGTTCGCTGCACCGAGCCTCGCGGCAGAGCGCACCTGCAAGTCCGAAATCACCGCCACGGGCGGTGGTGCAATCCGTGAATCCCGCGCCAAGGAAAAGGCTGAAGACGCATGGCGTCAGCAGGCCGTTGCAAACCATGGCATTTTCTACGGTGACTCGAAGGAAGCCAACGACGGCAAGGGCGTTCTCGTCGAGCGCTGCGCCAAGAGCCTCCTCGGCCTGACGATCTGCCAGGCCCGCGGCCGCCCCTGCCTCGTTCAGAAGGCTGACTTCCCGAACGAAATCGCTTGCATCAAGAGCGAAGACAGCAAGAACTGCGACCCGACGGTGAAGTGGGTTCAGTCGCGCCTCAACGCCAAGGGTTACAAGCTGACGGTTGATGGTTCGGCCGGCAAGTCCACCGAGACCGCAATCCGCAAGTTCAAGAAGGACAACAAGCTCGGCGATGACGTTGAAATCGACGAGAAGCTTCTCGAAGCTCTGAAGTCCTGAGATCTTCGAACTGAAGACTGACTGAAATGAATGGGGGGCGGAACGCAAGTTCCGCCCCCTTTTTCTTGCTCAAACGATCAAGAGCCGGCCCTGGCGACCGGGAACTGCTGCCAGCTTTGCGACCGGCCGCCCCGCTATTCGCCACCCCGCGTGTTGACCTCGACCACCTCGAACGACGATCGCGCCCGCTGCATCGCATCGGCCGGACGGTCGGTCGTATAGAAATTTCCAAGCACCAGGACATGCATGTCCGTGCGCAGGAAGCACGATATCGCTTCCTCCGGCCGCGCGACCACCGGCTCCTGCTTGTTGAAGCTTGTATTGAGCACGATCGGCACTCCGGTATGCGCCTCGAAAGCCGAGATCAGCGCGTGATAGCGCGGGTTCGCCGATCGCTCGACCGTCTGGATGCGCGCCGTGCCGTCGACGTGGACCGCAGCCGGTATCCGCGCTGCCATGCCCGGCCGGACGCGCGGCGCGAGCGTCATGAACGGGTCGGGCTGGTCGATCTCAAACCACTCTTGCGCCTTCTCGGCCAGCACCGACGGCGCGAAGGGCCGGAACGGCTCGCGAAATTTCACACGTGCGTTGATCACGTCCCGAACGCCTGGCGTCACGGGTGAGGCGAGAATCGAGCGATTGCCGAGCGCGCGGGGCCCGATTTCGTAGCGCCCCTGATACCACCCGACGATCCGCCCGTCGGCGAGGTCGCGAGCCGCGCGCGCGATCAGGGCGTCATCGTCGAGCCGCACGTAGTTCATGCCGGCCGCCTCCAACGCCGCCATCACCTCGGCGTCCGAATAGGCAAGTCCATGGTAGGCGTGATCGAGGCGTTCGGTTCGCGGCGCTCCGAGCGTATGGTGATGATGATAAAGCGCGCTGCCGAGCGGCACGCCGGTATCGGAGGCGCACGGCGGCACCCAGATGCGCTCGAACCCGGATTCGCGCACGAGCCTCGCGTTCGCCACGCAATTAAGCGCCACCCCGCCGACGAACACAAGGTTGCGCGAGGGATGCTGCTTCCGCGCCGTCGTCACCACATGCATGATTACGTCTTCCGCCATGGCCTGAAGGGCGTAGGCGAGGTCCTTCGTTTGTTCAGTGATCGGGTCGCCGCGGCGGCGCGCTGGCCCGAAGGTTTCGGCAAACTTGGCCGTGAGCGGCTGAAGCATGCCGTACCGGTCATGGCTGAAATAGCTGCGGTTGACCGAGAAGCGGCCCCCCTCCTCGAGCCGCACCACTTCCCGCATCTTGGCCGCGAAGCGATCCGAGCCCAACGCGGCAAGAGCCATCACGGTCCCCTCCTCGAACACCTCGTAGCCGAGATGCCGCGTGATCAGCGAATAGACCATGCCGAGGCTATCGAAGATGCCGCCGTGCCAGTGCCGCGTCAGGCGATTGCCCTCGCCCGTGAAGACGCTCGTCGAAGCATCGTCTCCATATCCATCCATGACGACGACCGTCGCCTCGTCGAACGGAGAGACGAAGTACAAGGCGGCGTGCGCCTCGTGGTGTCCCACGTTGACGATCGGTGGCAGCGGCTCGCCGGGAAAGCATCTGAGCAGCCCGTTGCGCAGGCAATAGTTGAGCACGATCACCGCTCCGTCCTGGGTGGGATGCGCCGCATCCCAGAGCAGATTGAGGCTCGATGGGAGGTTGCCGAGCACCGCCGACGTAAACGTGCGCCGAACCCGCTTCGGGTCCCACGGTGCCGTGATGACGTCGATATCCGACAGCCGGGGACAGTTGCCGCCCAGCAGCGCCCGGACTGAATTCTCCGGGAACAGCATCGTATGCTTCTCCCGGTTGTGCCGCTCCTCCTCCAGAACGGAAACGATACGGCCATCGTCGAGCAACGCAACGCCCGTGTCGTGGGACAGGCTCGTCAGGCCGAGAATTCGCATGAGATAATCCGCCGTACCTATTTCGTGTTCGTGTTCTGGGGCGCGTGAGCGTCACCAACACAGGTCGGCGAATGCAAGCCCATTGTTACCGTGGCGCGACGGGTAGCACACTCCGCCCGCGCTCGCGCGAGACGACCGGTCGCGGCCCGGCCGGGGCCCGAATTGGCGTTACCGACGAGAACACGCGCTCAGGCCGCACGAAACAACCGCACCGCCTCGTCGCACTCGAAGAGATAGAGAAGCGAGCGCAACGCCTGTCCGCGCGGCGTTGCCAGCTCCGGGTCCTGCGAGAGTACGAGCTTGGCGTCGTCGCGAGCCGTCGCGAGGAGTTCCTCGAAGCCCGGCACGTTGGCCACCCGGAACTCGGGCATTCCCGATTGGCGGGCGCCCAGCACCTCCCCGCCCCCGCGCAGTTCGAGGTCCTTCTCGGCAATGAGGAACCCGTCTTCCGTTTCGGTCATCATTTTAAGCCTGGCCTCGGCGGTCTTGCCGAGCGGCTCCTCGTGCAGCAGAAGGCAGAAGCTCTGCCGGTCTCCACGGCCAACGCGGCCGCGCAATTGGTGCAATTGGGCGAGCCCGAACCGCTCCGCATGCTCGATCACCATGATGGTCGCGTTCGGCACGTTGACGCCGACCTCGATCACGGTCGTCGCGACGAGCACATTGAGACGCCCGGCGGCGAACTCGGCCATGACGGTATCCTTCTCCGCGGCCTTCATGCCACCGTGCAGCAAGCCTACCGTCTGCCCGAGCATCTGGATGAGGTGCGCATGTCGCGCTTCGGCCGCCGCGAGTTCGCTCGTCTCCGTCGTCTCGATCAGCGGACAAACCCAGTAGATCTGCGCACCCGCCGAAACCGCCCGCTTCAACCCGTCGACGACGTCCTGCAATCGACTGATGGACGGCATGGTCGTCTTGATCGGCTTGCGGCCCGGTGGCTTTTCGGTCAGCCGCGAAACGTCGAGATCGCCATAGTGGGTCATCAGCAACGTCCGCGGTATCGGCGTCGCCGTCATGGCAAGAACGTTGGTGCCTTGCCCCTTGCCCTGCAGGGCCATCCGCTGCCCGACACCAAAACGATGCTGCTCGTCGACGACCACGAGCGACAGATCCGCGAACACGACGTCGGGCGAAAAGAGCGCATGCGTCCCGATCAGGATATCGACCTCGCCCGCCGCCAGCTTCGTCAGCAGAAGCGTCCGCGCGCGACCTTTCTCCCGTCCCGTCAGCAGGCCGAGCCGCAGCCCCGCCTTCTCCGCCAGCGGCGCCATGCTCTCCGCATGCTGGCGGGCGAGCACCTCCGTCGGCGCCATCAAGGCGGCCTGCGTGCCGCATTCGACGGCGTTCGCCATCGCCATCAGCGCCACCATCGTCTTTCCCGAGCCAACATCGCCCTGAAGCAGCCGCATCATCCGGTGTGGAGCGGCGAGATCAGCCGCAATCTCCTCGAGAGCCGATTTCTGCGATCCGGTGAGCGTGAATGGCAGCGCGTCGGCGATCCGGCGCCGGATCCGCCCGTCGCCGGCGATCTGCCTCCCCTTCTGCGTCCGCAGGTTGAGCCGCACGAGCCCCAGCGCCAATTGCCGCGCAAGCAATTCATCATAGGCGAGCCGCTGCCACGGCGCTCCGCCCGTCGAGATATCGGCGGTATCGACCGCACGGTGAATGCGCAGCACGGCGGAGGCGAAATCCGGCCACCCCTTCGCCTCCTGAAACGCCGGATCGAGCCATTCGGGTAACTCCGGCACGACCTGAACCGCCTGCCGCACCGCCTTGCCGAGCACCTTGCCCGACAGCCCGGCGGTCAACGGATAGACAGGTTCGAGCATCGGCAGCTCATCGCGCCGTTCCGGCGGCACGATGTAGTCGGGGTGCACCATCTGTGCCGTGTCGTTGTAGCGTTCGATCTGTCCCGACACGTAGCGCTCGGACCCTTCCGGCAATTGCCGGGCGATGTAGGCCGGATCAATCGAGAAGAACACGAGGTCGAGCCGGCCGCTGTCGTCTTCCGTCTGCACCTTGTGGGGAGCGCGCGCATTCCCGCGCGGAGCGAAGCGATGCTTCAGGACGCGCACCTTGAGCGTCGCGATGGTTCCCGGCTGGGCTTCAGCAACGGACGGCTCGGCCCGCCGATCCTTCACGCCCGTCGGCATATGCCAGACGAGATCGACGACGCGAGGCTCCGTGACGCCCGGCGGTAGAGCCAGCGCCTTCTTCATCAGCACAACCATGCGCGGCCCGACGCCGGTCAGGCTCTCGACGGAAGCGAAAAGCGGATTGAGCTCGTTGGGACGCATGGGCCTGGAGGTAGGACAGCGGAGGCGTGAAAGAAATCGCAATTCCGCACGCATGCAAGCGGTATATATTTACCTGCCATACTCGCCCGACGTGAGGCTGGAGTGAGCACCATGAGCTTGCACCGCGATCCCGGAATAAAGCGCGCAATCGGAGCAATCGACAAGTATCGATACGCGAGTTTGTTGTTCAGGCGGATTTTGGCGTGGACGATCTGCGTCACGCTCGCCGGACTGACGCTGACCTCGGCCTGGAAATTGTTGGGACTGGCCCTCCGCGGCTGGCCGGTCAATCCGATACCGGAATTTTTCACGCTGATCTTTGGCATCGTCGGCGGCCTGTTTTTCTATGGAATGTATCGCCTGAGCGCCGTCCGCAAACCCACGTCGGTGGCCCAGTGGATACCTGGCGATCCCTCGTTCGCACCCGACCCTGACATCACGGCGGCGGAATGGGCAGCCCTCAGGTCCGCACCCGGCGAGGCGTTGCTGCGCGATCTCTACGAGCGCCCCGCCGCCCGCAATCGAATAGCCGACGAGGCCGCTTCTGCGCCCGCAGCTTCATTCGAGGCGTTCAAGGCCCAGGCCGCAGGGCTCATTGACCGGAAAAACCCTGGGCCGGCCGTGTGATCCATGGCCGGTCGCATGATTTCAGCGGCTGGGCTCATCAGGCATGCTTCCAGTCTTTTCTGTCGGGAATTTGCCCGGTTCGTACCGACACGCTTTGAGACCGCTCGAGGAATTTGAAACTGAGACACTGCCGCCCATCGACGGGAGTGGCCATCCGCGATCGGGTTGCTTATAGGGAAGCCGGACGCTGGGACGGGGTGGCAGAATTGCCACCCCGCCGTAGCCGTTTTGCACGCCCGCGCGATCCAATCCCGACAGAGGCCCTTCCGATCTTGACCGATGACCTCGAAATCCGCCGCCGCCGAGCCGCCTATCGCGCCGCCCATCGCGGCACGAAGGAGATGGACATCCTACTCGGCCGCTATGCGGAGACACAACTGCCGGGTTTCGGCGAAGCGGAGCTGACCCGTTTCGAGCGGTTCCTCTCGCTTCCCGACCCGGACTTGCAGGGCTGGTTCTTCGCCCCTGAAACCGTCGCGGGCCTTGAGTTTGCAGACCTCATCGCCAGTATCCGAGAATTCCACGGCCTGCCCGGAAACCAGAACCAGACATGACTGCTGCCACGCTCTCGCGCGACACCCGCTCCGACATCACAATTTGCGGCGCCCCGGAGGGGTTGGACGCGATGGTGCTCGCGCGTCTCGTCGAGGAAGCCGGCGAACCCGCCGCGAGTGGCTCCGAGGGCAGGAGCGAGGCGAAGGCCGGCCTCCTTGTTCACGTGGCGCGCGACGATCGCCGCGTCGACGCCATCGAAACCGCTCTTTCCTTCTTCTCGCCGAACCTCAAGGTGATATCGTTCCCGGCCTGGGACACGGTGCCCTATGACCGCGTCGGCCCCAACTCCGAGATCGTCTCCAAGCGCGTCACCGCGCTTGCAAGGCTTGCGCTCTCCTCGCGCAAGGAGCCGACGCTCATCCTGACCACCGTCAACGCCGTGCTTCAGCGCGTGCCGCCGAAGTCGTTCGTGCGCGAGGGCCTGCGCCCCATCGCGCCGGGCCAGCGCATGGACCTCAATCGCCTCATCAAGCGCATGACGCTCTCGGGCTTCCGGCGTGTCTCTCAGGTGATCGAGCCCGGCGAGTTCGCCGTCCGCGGCGGCATCGTCGACCTGTTCGCCCCCGGCCGCACGACTCCGATCCGGCTGGATTTCTTCGGCGACACCCTCGAAAGCATCAAGGCATTCGACCCGACCACACAGCGCACGACGAAGCCCGTTCAGAAGTTCGCCCTGATGCCCGTCAGCGAGGTTGCGTTCGGGGAAAGCGCAGTCGCGCTTTTCCGCCAGCGCTACGTGTCGTTGTTCGGCGGCGCGGTGGCTAACGGCGACCCGCTCTACGAGGCCGTTTCGGGGGGTAGCCGTTACCCCGGCCAGGAGCATTGGCTGCCGCTGTACCACGAGACGCTCGAAACGCTGTTCGACTACGTTCCAGGCGCACCGGTATCCTTCGATCACATGTCGGACCAGGCCGTCGCCGAGCGCTTCGAGCAGGTCCGCGAGCACTACGAAGCGCGCGTCGACGCGCTCGAGGCCGAGAAGTTCGGCGCCCCGCCCTATCGGCCGGTGCCCCCCGATCGGATGTTTCTCGACGGACCGGCCTGGGGCAAGGCGCTCGCCGGCCGCCGCGTCTACCGCCTGACGCCTTTCGAGCAGGCCGACAGCGAGAACGTGCGTTCCTGGCGCGGCAAACCTGGCCGCACCTTCCAGCTCGAACGGCAAAACCCGGACGTCAACCTGTTCGACGCCGTTGCCGCTCACCTGCGGTCCCTGACATCGGCAAACAAGCGCACCGTCATCGCCGCCTGGACACCCGGCGCGCGCGAGCGGCTTTCGAGCCTGATGACCGAGCACGGACTGAAGACGGTCCGCAAGGTCGAGAGCTATGCGGAAGCGTTGGCCCTGCCCAGCGAGATGACCGCCCTCGCTGTGCTCGGCCTCGAACGCGGCTTCGAAACGCCCGAGATCGCCGTCATCGGCGAGCAGGATATCCTCGGAGACCGCATGGTCCGCCAGCGCAAGAAGCCGCGCAAGGCCGCCGATGTCCTCTCCCAGGCCTCATCCCTGTCCGTAGGCGATCTGGTGGTCCATGCCGACCACGGCATCGGCCGTTTTGTCGGCCTCCAGACGATCACCGCGCTCGGCTCGGCTCACGACTGCCTGGAACTGCACTACGCCGGTGGCGACAAGCTCTACCTGCCGGTCGAAAACATCGAGCTTCTGTCCCGCTACGGGGCCGACAACGAGGACGCACAGCTCGACCGGCTCGGAGGAGCGGCCTGGCAGTCCCGCAAGGCCAAGCTCAAGAAGCGCCTCCACGAGATGGCCGCCGAGTTGATCAAGACGGCGGCCATGCGCCAACTCAAGGAAGCCCCAGCGATGATCCCGCCTTCGGGCGCATACGAGGAGTTCGTCGCCCGCTTCCCTTATGACGAGACCGAGGATCAGCAGCAGGCGATCGAATCCGTCCTGGAGGACCTTGCCAGCGGTCGTCCGATGGACCGTCTGGTCTGCGGCGACGTTGGCTTCGGCAAGACCGAGGTCGCCATGCGGGCAGCCTTCACCGCCGCCATCAGCGGTTATCAGGTTGCCGTCGTCGTGCCCACGACCCTTCTCGCCCGGCAGCACTATCGCACATTTGCCAATCGCTTCGCCGGCCTTCCCCTGAAGATAGCGCAGGCCTCCCGCCTCGTCAGCCCCAAGGAAATGGCAGAAGTCCGCACCGGATTGGCCGATGGCCAGATCGACATCGTCGTCGGCACGCACGCGCTGCTGGCAAAGTCGATCGACTTCAAGCGGCTCGGCCTCATGATCATCGACGAGGAACAGCACTTCGGCGTCGCCCACAAAGAGCGGCTGAAGAAGATGCGCGAGGACGTCCACGTCCTGACCCTGACGGCAACCCCAATCCCGCGCACCCTGCAACTTGCCCTGACGGGCGTCCGCGAGCTGTCGTTGATCACGACCCCGCCTGTCGACCGTCTCGCCGTCCGCACCTTCGTCTCGCCCTTCGACCCCGTGGTGCTCCGCGAGGCACTCCGCCGCGAGCGCTACCGCGGCGGCCAGACCTATTACGTCTGCCCGAGGCTCGCAGACCTTGACGATGTCTCCGAGTTCCTGTCCGAAGCCGCGCCCGAATTGCGTATCGCACGTGCGCACGGTCAGCTCCCGCCGACCGAGCTCGAGGACATCATGACGGGGTTCTACGAGGGCCGCTTCGATGTTCTTCTATCGACCGCGATCGTGGAGTCGGGCCTCGACGTGCCGAACGCAAACACGCTGATCGTCCATCGCGCGGACATGTTCGGCCTCGCCCAGCTTTATCAGCTGCGCGGGCGCGTTGGCCGCTCGAAAACGCGCGCCTACGCCTACCTGACGACGCCTGCGGACAAGAAGCTGACGGAAGGTGCGGAAAAGCGCCTCAAGGTGCTCGGCGCGCTCGACCAACTCGGGGCTGGCGTCTCGCTGGCCTCCCACGATCTCGACCTGCGCGGCGGCGGCAACCTGCTGGGAGAGGAGCAGTCTGGCCATATCCGTGAGGTCGGCTTCGAACTCTACCAGCAGATGCTCGAGGACGAGATCAGCAAGCTCAAGAGCGGCGACCTGTCGGGCGCCGACGACCAATGGAGCCCGCAGATCTCCATCGGCGCGTCGATCCTTATACCGGAGACTTACGTTTCCGATCTTCCGTTGCGTCTCTCGCTCTACCGTCGCCTGTCGAGCCTGGAAACGCGCGCCGATCTCGACGACTTCGCCGCCGAGTTGGCCGACCGCTTCGGCACGCCCCCCGAGGAGGTCACGCATCTCCTCGACGTCATGGAGATCAAATCGCTTTGCCGGTCGGCCCACATCTCGAACCTCGACGCCGGGGCCAAGGGCGCCGTCGTCTCGTTCAGATCAAAGGCCTTCCCCAACCCTCAAGGATTGATCGAGCTGGTCGCCAAGTCGCGCGGGAACGTCAAGATACAGCCCGACCAGAGGCTCGTTTTCAAGGGCGATTGGGACCTGCCAGAGGCGCGCCTCAAAGGCGTGCGGATGGTGGCGTCGCAACTTGCAGCCCTCGCCGAAATGGCTCGACGCGCGGCATGACGGCGCTACAATGCGCGTTTGCCTCGGCGAAAAGTGACACCGGTGGTTCCGCAGGGGGCCGCTGGCCGGCTCACTGATGCAGCGCCAGCTAGAGCATATTCACGAAAAGTGGACGCCGGTTTTCCGTAAGAACACGCTCAAAATCAAAGACCTAGAGCGCGTTCACGGTTCCGCTCAAACTGAATGCGCTCTAGTGTCCGCCCACAAGGGACCGGGCGGCGTCGAGGAGATTTCCAAGGCGGAGCGGTTGGAACTCGAAGGCGACACTATGGTAGCCGGGCGGAACTTCGACGCCACGGAACAGCGTATCGGCGCGCAGGATCGACGCCGGCATCCCATCGACCGTCGCGACCCAACCCGGATAGTACGTATCATGCAGCACCAGCACACCGGCCGACGGCGCGTGAATGTCGACCTCGACACGACCCGGGCGCCAGGCCCTGATGCGCGCGCCCCCCTCGAAATTCGAAACGGGTGTGATCCAATACCGCCTGCGAACCGGTGTCTCGTCGTCGATCACCGCGTGTTCCGCGTCGGGCGGATGGCGCAACTTTCCATCGAAGCCCAGCGCGTCGGCGTCCGCGACCTCGATCCGGGCGTGGAAAATGGCGCGCGGCAGGGCCCTTTCGAACCGGTAGATCCAGATGCCCTGCCCGGCATGGAGCAGTTCGAGACTGCGCGGCTTCGACTTCTGCCCAAGTTGCTCGATCGGCTGCCCCGACACGAGATATTCCACGCCTAGCGCCCGTGCGAGTGCGCAATCGAAGCCGCTGAAAGTGGTCGTGAACGTGCGCCCCTGAGCTGGCATCTCGCCGGGCGAAACCATGCGGTCGTAAAGCCCGATGCGGAGCGGATTGTAGCCGTTCGTCGCCTCGATGGCGCGTACCATGGCGAGGTTCTGCCAAGGACCGCCCATGTTGACAATCTCGACCCGGGGGCGCGCGCCCTGACGGTGCCGGACCGCAAGTTCCTCGTTCAGGACATCGACCGCCGCCTGCTGATCAGGCGTCATGGTTTCAAGCGCACTGTAGATCGCCGCGGGTTCCGCATTGAACCGTGCCGCGCTGTTCCAGACCACGAGTTCGGCCGCCGCGACCACCGCCACGACCGCGGCCGCAACCTGTCTCTGGCCGACGCCCCGCGCGGCGATCAGCGCTCCGACGACGATCGCCAGCACCGGAAGCATCTTTGAGAATTCGATCGCGGCCGCCCATTCCTTATGGGACAAGGCGGAAACCCGATAGGCCGCAACAACGATGCTGGCCCCCGCCACGGCCACCAGAAGCGAGACGCCCCTTCCGACCGCCGGCCGCCCATTCCGCACGTAGTCCGCCAGCAGATGTCCGGCCAGGAACGCGAGCGCCGCCCCGACGACGAACATGCCATCAATCGGCCGCCGGAAGAACGAGAAGCCTGGAACCGTTTCGAAAACCAACGGAAAAATCGGCCCATATCGGCCGAACGAGAACAGCAGCGCGACGACCAGTATCACCGCCCATGTCCGCGCGCCGTTGGATGCGATACGGCGCCCGGCCATGCCGAACCACAGTAGCAGGGCGACGGGCGCCACACCGAAGTACAGGTAGTTGAAGCTGTCGTCCGTGGCCGCGACCTCGGGCATGATCGTGTAGTGCGGCCCCCAGTAGTTGAACCCCATGTTATGGGATCCGAACACATTTGGAACGATGGCAGACAACAGCACCGATGGATGCAGCGAGGCCTCGAGCGCGGCCGAGAGCGACACGGCCGGCCGATTGGATAGCGCCGCGAACTGCAGCGTCAGCAGCAGCGGAACGAGATTGATCGCCACGCCTGCCAACAGCATGGCGATGTAGATGTGCCACCGCCTGCGCAGGTAATCCAACGGGCTGGTCGCGCCCGTGATCTTCAAAACCGCAATCGCGACCAGAACGAGACACAACATCATCGCCACTTGGTTGCGGCCGAGCGCGATGAAAGACGCGACGAGGGCGAACACGAGAGCCATGAAAAGCGAGCGCCGCTCGAGCGCGACCTCGAGAGCCAGCACCGCGAGCGGAAACAGACCGTAGCTTACGATAATGCCGGAATGGTTGAGCCGGCCAGCCGCCGCACCACCCAGCATGAACACCGTTGCGGCGAGTACACAGGCCGCGACGGGCCAGCCCCGTCGCGCGCCCATCGCCACCATCGCGAGGCCGCCAACGAGAAGGTGGGCATAGACGACGAAATCGAACTCCGCCATCGTCGGAGCCGGATCGAAGTAGGCCCAGGCCAGGAAGAGGGGCGCGAATACCAGCGACTGCGGGTCCGCGATGCTCGGATGCCCACCGTAATGATAGGGGTTCCAGAAAACCGACGTCCCCTCATGGAGCGATTGAGCGAGGAACCTGAAGAATGCGTAGAATTGGTTTTTGGCGTCCCATGGGACAGTCTTGTCCTCGATGACCCACCGGGAATACGACACCGCCCACACGAGCACGGTCAGGCCCGCGGCCGAAAGGCCACCCCACCCCCCGTTCGATATCGGTCGAAACGCGCGAAATGACGGCACTAGCAATCCTGACGACACCTTGCACTACCCACCACGCGCCAGCCGGAAGGCACCCCTTTTGCCGCCCATTTGGGCATGGTGGCAATAGGTCAGCCAGCCGATAGTCCATGAATTGTGCAGACTAGAGCATCCAAGATGAACGCCAGCCTACCGGGCACTCGCTCCGCACACGTCCATATTCGCTGTGCCGTATGACTTCCCAGTGACGCCTCGCGTTTGATACAGGGACCCATGCCCGACCTCGATCACGCCGTTTACGGCCACGTCCCCATCGATCTCGCCGAAATCCCAGAAGGTGCCGTCCAGTGCTCTCCCCTGGTTCCAACGCAGGGTGCTGCGACACTTTCGGACTTCGAGCCCGCCAGCCTGCGCACGTTCACGGTCCACGCACCGGCGAGCACGATCGAGCGCCGGCGCGTTCTGGCTTTTGCTCTGCGTGCCTTGCGGCCGGGAGGCTTCCTGACCGCGCTTGCCGCAAACGACAAGGGCGGCACGCGCATCGCCGACGAGCTTTCGGCATTCGGCTGCACCGTCGAGGCGTCACACAAGCGCCACCACCGCATCGTGCGAACGTTGAAGCCGCGAGAGTGCCACGGCCTCGACGCGGCGATCGCCGACGGTGCGCCTCGCCTCCTGACCGGTATCGAGTTCTGGTCGGAACCCGGCGTGTTCAGTTGGGACCGCATCGACCCCGGCAGCCAACTCCTGCTCGACCACCTGCCGTCACTCGAAGGCAGCGGGGCCGACATCGGTTGCGGGATTGGCGTGCTTGCGAGAGCCGTCATGGCCAAGGGCCGATGCCGGCGCCTCATTCTGATCGACATCGACCGGCGCGCCCTCGACTTGGCCCTGAAGAACGTCTCCTCGCCGAACGTGGAAGCGCTCTGGATCGACATCCGGACTGCCCGAACCCTGCCGTCAAATCTCGACTTCGTCGTGATGAACCCACCGTTCCATGACGGCGGCGAGGAGGACCGCAACCTCGGACACACGTTCATCACCAAGGCAGCGGCGATGCTGCGTCCCGGTGGCGTACTCTGGATGACGGCCAACCGCCATCTGCCCTACGAGCCGACGCTCACGTCACTGTTCGAGACCGTCGAGCAGATCGCGCAGGCCCAGGGCTTCAAGATCTATTCCGCGACCAAGGCGGCGGCTGCGTCCCGTCACAAAAAGGCGCCCGCAGCGTCCGCCGAACGCAAAGCATCAAGCACCCGCGATGATCGCAAAGCACGTCCAAACCCACGTGGCCCAAACCGTCGATGAGCGCCCCACCGCAGAAACTCAGGCTCGACCGCCTGCTGGCTAACATGGGCTACGGCTCGCGCAAGGACATCGAAAGCCTGGTAAAAGCCGGCCGCATCGCCTTCGATGGCGCAACCGTCACTGACGCTTCCGCCCACGTCCCCCTCGCACGAGACTTGCCGGCCCGCCTGACGGTTTCCGGTGCGGCCCTCGACCCGCCGCTAGGTCTGGTGGTGATGCTGAATAAGCCGCTGGGTGTCACCTGCAGCCACAAGGAGGCGGGCCCCCTCGTCTACGATCTACTGCCTCCGCGCTGGCGAACGCGCAAACCCTCGATTTCGACCATCGGCCGGCTCGACAAGGATACGTCAGGCCTCCTGCTGCTGACCGACGACGGCGGCCTGCTCCATCGCGTCATCGCACCGAAAAGCAACGTCTCGAAACGCTATCGCGCAACGCTCGCCCGCCCGCTCCATGGCACCGAGGCCACAGCCCTCGCGGCCGGCACCTTGATGCTGGATGGAGACGACAAACCGCTGTTGCCCGTCGCCATGGAGATGACGGCCGAAGGCACCACTCAGAACCCGGTGGTTCTCGTAACCTTGACCGAGGGCCGCTATCACCAAGTACGGCGCATGTTTGCGGCTCTGGGAAATCACGTCCTGGCCCTCCACCGCGACCGCATGGGCGCCCTCGAGTTGCCGGACACGCTCCAACCCGGCGATTACCGCCTTCTGGATGAGAACGCTGTTGCGGCCATCTTTGCCTGAGCCGGCGCAGGCTCAGGCTCAGGCTCAGGCTCAGGCGAAGGAATCTTTCAATTCCGAGGCGGAAACTTCGACGATCCTCCCGAACCCGCCGATAAAATGCGCTGTGACAATCTCGAGCCTGTAGAACCGGAAATCAGAAAAGCCCGCATAGCCCTCGGCCTCCGGGTTATGGGCCAGAAAGCGCGCCCGCACGTCATCGAAACTCGGATCGGCGGGATCAACCATATCGACCCGGCCAACGACGGTGACACGCCCTCCCGCCAGCGGATCGCCCGATGCCAATGAGGTAGGCTCGAAAAGCAGGCTCGCGCGCCCGTCAGCCTCTAGATTGCGCGTATGGCGGGCCAGCGCCGAGAGCAGCATGAGAGGCCTGCCCTCACAATCGAGCGCCACCGTGACAAGCGATACATAGGGATGGCCGGTTCCGCGCTCGAGGGTCGCCAGCGACGCCTTCCCCGCCTGCGACATCAACCGCGCGGCTTCCTCGGCAGCGGTCGAATTCACAGCATTCTGTCGCGACATCACGAAGCCCTGTGTGGTGAATCTGCTGGATTGAGACGACGTAGGTGCATACTGGCATGAAGGAGGCCGCGCGCCATGCCCCTTTGACAGGCACCCGCAAGACCTGCCAAGAGGTCTGCCACAATTCGTTCACGGTGCGGACCTAACTGCGGTCCGAATTGGCCTCGGGAGGGACCCCCAATGACGAAAGAGAAAAGCACGATCGTGCTCGTCGACGACGAGCGCAACATCCTCACATCGTTGCGCATGGCGCTCGAGGCCGAAGGCTTCAAGGTCCGCACCTATAACGACGGCGTGGCCGCACTCGAAGCCCTGACCGAGGACCCAGGCGACCTTGGCATTTTCGATATCAAGATGCCCCGCATGGACGGCATGGAGCTGCTGCGCCGCGTGCGCCAGCAGTCGGACATGCCGGTGATCTTCCTGACGTCGAAGGACGAAGAGATCGACGAGCTTTTCGGCCTGAAGATGGGCGCCGACGACTACATCGCCAAACCGTTTTCCCAGCGCCTCATCGTCGAGCGCGTGAAAGCGGTACTGCGCCGCGTACAGCCCAAGGACCCGGCGGCTGTCGAGCAGGAATCGGCCCGCATACTGGAGCGTGGCAAGTTGAAGCTCGATCCCGAGCGCCACACCTGCCATTGGGACGGCCGGCCCGTGACGCTGACCGTGACGGAATTCCTGATCCTTCAGGCGTTGGCCCAGCGCCCTGGCGTCGTCAAGACGCGCGACGCCTTGATGGACGCGGCCTATGATGATCAGGTCTACGTGGACGACCGCACCATCGACAGCCACATCAAGCGGCTGCGCAAGAAATTCAAACAGGTCGATGACGACTTCGACGTGATCGAGACCCTTTACGGCGTCGGCTACCGCTTCAAGGAAGCCTGAGCTAAGCTCCACTCACCCGGTTCAAGGATGGCCGGGCGACGAGCTGGCACCCGCCGGAATATGGAGCAGCATGGCGCTCGAGACTGACAGAGACCCGCCACAACCCTCGCTGCCCGCCCGCTGGACCACGGCGGGACTGGCGGTGTTCAGGGCTGGCTGGGCCCGCGTCCAGCGCGATCTGATACCACCGGCAGGTCGGGTCGCCGGCACTGTCTGGGTTTGGATCTGCTCCACTCCGGTCGTTCGCTATCTTTCGGGCACTCTGCTTCGCCGCATCCTGGTCACGAATCTCTTCGGCTTCCTGATCCTGATCGGCGGCCTGCTCTACATCAGCGCGTCCCACGGCTGGCTCCTCGAAGCCAAACGCGACTCCTTGCAGAAGCAGGGCCAGATCATCGCCGCCGCGATCGGCGAGAACGTGCGAGCCGACGCTCTGCCAAACATCACGGGTGGCGACCAGGCGACCGAGCCCTTGCGCGTCCCCTATCGCGACGACGGTTTCGCCGCGCTGGAATTCTCGCTCTCACCCGAGCGCGTGACGCCGATTCTGAATCGCATCATCCGCCCGACAGACGCCCGTGCGCGCATCTACGACCGCGGCGGAAACCTCGTGGTGGACACCGCGGCACTTCTGCAGCGCGGCAAGAACCATGTCGCGCGGCCCGAACCCCGCACCGACCCCGACCGTCCCCGCACTCGCAGCCTCATGACACGTTTGACGGCCTGGCTGATCGACGGCGAACTGCCTGTCTACAAGGAGATCGGCACCGCAAACGGCAACGCATATCCGGAGGTGCGCGAGGCGCTGAACGGCAATTCGACCGCCGTCCTCCTGCTCGACGACGACGGCGAACAGATCGTCGCGATCGCCGAGCCGATCCGCCGGGCGCGAAGCAAGACCGTTCAGGGGGTGCTGTTCCTGTCGACCCGCCCTGGAGCGATCAGCTCCATCATCAACGACGAACGTCAGGTGATCTTCACGCTGGCTCTGATCGGCTTCATCGCCACGCTGACGTCGTCGTGGCTGCTCGCTCAAACGGTGGCTGATCCGATGAAAAGGTTGTCGGAAGCAGCCCACAATGTCAGCCGCTCGATTTCCGCGCGCACCCAATTACCCACGGACGCCAATCGCAGTGACGAAGTCGGCCAGATGACAACGGCCTTCCGTACGATGACGGCCGCACTTTATCGCCGGATCGAGGCGAGCGAAAAGTTCGCCGCCGACGTTGCCCATGAACTGAAGAACCCGCTCGCCGCCGCCCGATCGACGGCAGAATCGCTTTCATACGCCCGGACCGACGAACAGCGCGAGCAGCTCGTCCAGCAGATCCAGTTCGAGCTGAAGCGCCTGAACCGCCTGATCAATGACGTCTCGAATGCCTCCAGGCTCGATGCAGAGTTGGCGCGGCAGAAGATCAACCCCGTAGACCTCAAGCAGGTTCTGCGCCAGGTGCATCAGATCTTCCACGACCTGATGTCGGACCAGTCCCGCAAGGTCGTGCTGCTGATCGACCGTTCGCTTGCCGACGGCGATACGATCGTCGACGGCCACGACGGTCGCCTGGGACAGGTGGTGACCAACCTGATCGACAACGCCATTTCATTCTCGCCCGAAAGCGGCACCGTAACGGTCGAGCTGACGCGGCGGCGGGACATGGTGGTCATCACCGTGAGCGACCAGGGACCGGGCATCCCGACTGACCGGCTCGAGACGATTTTCGACCGCTTCTATTCGGACCGCCCGCAGACGGACCAGAGTCAGGGAAAGAATTCCGGACTTGGACTTTCCATTTCACGGGAAATCGTCGTCGCCCACGGAGGGCGCATCTACGCCGAGAACATCTATCCGCCATCGGGCCGTCACGGCATGATCGATGGCAAGCCGGTGGTCGCCGGCGACGATGTGCCCACAGGCGCCCGCTTTACCGTTGAACTCCCCGCCCGCGAGCTGGCGGCTCGCACGTCGGGCTCTGCCGCCCGCCGCCCCGCCACGGTGGCGGGCTGATGGAACGAGCGGTCGCCGTCATATGCATCCACGCCACGGCGGTGTCCATCGATGGCCGGGCGGCGCTCCTTCGGGGCCCCCCTGGAAGCGGCAAGTCGGATCTGGCGCTGCGCTGTCTCGCCCAGCCGTCCACCCCCCTGACGAACGGCCCCGCGATACTCGTCGCGGACGATCAGGTCAGAATCTGGCCCGACGCCGAAGGACGCCTCATGGTTGCCCCCCCGGAGACCATCCGCGGCAAGATCGAAGTTCGCGGCCTCGGAATTATCGAAATACCATTCGCCAATACCTCACGCCTTGCACTGGTGGTCGATCTTGCGGCCCACGGCAAAAAGATCGACAGGATGCCGGAGCCCGATCACGTCACAATCCTGGAAAATCGCGTTCCCCGGTTGGTCCTAAGCCCCTTCGAGGCATCCGCTCCGCTCAAGCTGCTCCTGGCCCTCACCAGAACGGACACGACGTCCGTGCACCACGAATAGCGCATGAAGCTCTCAACCCAGTCGATGCCACTTGAATTGCGTGCGAACCCTTGTCAGTTAAAGCAGGGTACGGGTGGGGGCAGAACAGGAAGGCGAGGGTCATGATCGGCCTCGTGATCGTGACGCATGGTGGACTAGCCCGGGAGTTCCGGGCAGCACTCGAACATATCGTTGGCGCCCAGCGCCAGATCGAAACCGTTCAGATTGGTCCCGACGACGACATGGAACAGCGGCGAGGCGAGATCATAGATGCGATCGCCAGCACGAATACGGGAGACGGCGTGGTTGTGTTGACCGACATGTTCGGTGGCACACCTTCAAATCTCGCCATCTCTGTCATGGACGATGCCAATGTCGAGGTCATCGCGGGCATAAACCTGCCGATCCTCGTCAAGCTGGCAGCATTGCGAAGCGAGGTGGACCTAAAGGATGCGGTCCGTCAGGCGCGCGATGCAGGTCGAAAGTACATCAAGGTTGCCAGCCAGGAATTGTCCGGCGAGAGCTGAAGCGGAGTTTGACGGAGCCACATGTCGAGAGCAGACCCCGACACGTCGAACGGTTATGCCACCGCACGCGTCCTCGTCCGTAACGTCAAGGGATTGCATGCCCGGGCCTCGGCCAAATTCGTAAAGTGCGCTGAAACCTTCGACGCTTCCGTCACCGTCACCCGTGAAGGCCACAGCGTCGGCGGAACATCCATCATGGGCCTCATGATGCTCGCGGCCGGCCCCGGGTCAAACATCGACATTTCGGCCCAGGGCCCCGACGCGGAAGCGGCCCTTGCTGCCCTCGTCGGCCTCGTGAACAACGGCTTTGGCGAGGAATGCGTCGACTGACGCACCGAGCCGCCGGCCGCGGCCAGCAAACACGAAGCACCATCAAAACAGCTGCGCCGCCCACTGGATCTCCCAGGTGGGCGGCGCAGCGTCACGTTCGTGGCAGGGGTATCGGGAACGTCCGTCAGTGGGCGACGTACGGTGGAACGAGCTTGTAGGCAATGTCCGTGAATGCCGCGAGCAACTGCGCACCATCGCTGGCGTCGTAGAAGTGCTCCGGGCTCGTGGCACAGCTCGTCAGCAACGTCTTCTCGCTCGTTCCAACCATGAAGCCCACGGTATAGACCGTGATCCCTTTGTCCTTGATCGCTTTGCAGAGCGAGAGAGCTTGGTTCTGCGACGTGGCGTTCGCTGCCGTGCAGTTGCCCTTGCTCGAGTTGCTGGGACCCGAGTTCTTGTCGGGGATATTGGTCGAGCAGTACTGCATGTTGTATTCACCGTCCGTCATCAGAACGGCGATCTTGTTTAGCACCGGCCGGCCCTTTGCGTTCGTCGCCGTCAAGTCCGAATAGGGGCGGGCGTTATTCTTGGAATTGCCCCATAGCGAGTTCATGTTCGGCGAGAGCGTGTACCAGGCCCACTCGGTCCCGATCTGGCCGGCCGTGAAGCCACTTTCCACGAAGCCGTCGATCGCACTCTTCAACATCGTCTTGTCGTTGTCGAGCGGCCGCAGAATGCTCTTCGTGGCGCACGAGCCGTCGCGCGACCGATGTGCGCTGCTCGGCGCGGTAGACAACGACACGTCCGTATACTTGTAGGTGCCGATGCGCTCCGTCACGCAATCGTTCGAGGCCTTCCAGGTACGCGTCGATCCGCTGGCGTCCTTGGCCGAGATGTCAGCCGGTTTTGGCCCGCGAGCAGCGTTGGCCCGCGTCGAACCGAGGTTCACCGCTTCCGAGAATGGCACGAGTGACACCTTGGACGTGTACTGGGATTGGTCGTCCCATATCACGATGTCGATGAGCTTCTTCGCGGCTTCTTTGAGAGAATCGATCTTCTTCTTGCCTGAGTTGTCGTACGAGCCCATCGAGCCCGTGATGTCCAGCATCATCGCGACTTCCAGGTTGGTCCCGGAATTCTGACCGACGGCAAGTTTCGATACCGGATGCTCGCTGTTGTCTGTGCGCAGCATGGGCAGCGACTTGACGTTCATGATCGTCGGCATGACCGCAAGGAACAACGTCTGGTACTCAGCATTGCCCAGGGCCTTCATGGCGATCGTTGAGCCCGAGTTCTCGAGCTTGAAGCTAACGGTGTCCGTGCTGACCGGCGGACGTCCCATCGTGTTGGCACGATAGTTCAGCAACGCCTGGGCCTCCGCAACCGCCGCATCGCTGTTGCTTTCCTGATAGGCGCGAAGTCCGGCGAGCGTTGCCGATTCCATCGCATCCATCGTCACGCGACGTGCCTGGAGCCAACGCCCCATATCGACCGCCGCGCCGATAAACGTGAACGTCACAAAACTCAGTAAGCCGAAAAGCATCGCAACATTGCCTCGCCTGTCCGCCAGAAAGCGGATCCTGCTAGGCTGCTGCGCACGCGACCGGCAAACGGTCCGCATCCGAAACATGACATACTCCCAATACAAACTCCTGCATCGGCGAGCCTATCGGCCAGTTCTTTACAGGTGGTAAAATAAAAAAATTCAATTCAATCTCATTCGCATAAGTAAAAATACTTGCGAGCGTTAAATTAAGAAACATTGAAATCGATTTGATTATATTTGTCGTGGAATAATTTGATTTTTATTCACCATATCGATCGTGATTATGATGAAAATTTGAGCGGCCTTCGATACGAGCCGCCAGAACATGGGACATAAAGACTTGCTTATGTGTTGTTGCGCGCCCTTCAGGGAGGGTTTATAGAGCGCTCCACGGGCCTGACCAGGCTCAGACAAAGTTTACCGTTCCCGAGGATTGCGCGGTCGCTGCGCGGTCCGCCAACCCCCAGGACCCACGAATGACGACCGATTACATTGTCAAGGACATCGCTCTCGCCGAATTCGGCCGAAAAGAGATTGATATTGCCGAGAGCGAGATGCCGGGCCTCATGGCGCTGCGCGCCGAATTTGGCCCCACGCAGCCATTGAAGGGCGCCCGCATCGCCGGTTCGCTTCACATGACGATCCAGACCGCCGTTCTGATCGAGACGCTGAAGCACCTCGGCGCCGACATCCGTTGGGTGTCGTGCAATATCTTCTCGACCCAGGACCATGCCGCCGCCGCGATCGCCAAGGCGGGTATCCCCGTGTTTGCGTTCAAAGGCGAGACCTTGACCGAATACTGGGACTTCACGGCGAAGCTGTTCGACTGGCACGGCGGCGGCCTCCCGAACATGATCCTTGACGACGGTGGCGATGCGACGCTCCTCGTTCACCTCGGCGTCCGTGCCGAAGCCGGCGATACGGCGTTCCTCGACAAGGCCACGTCCGAGGAAGAGGAAATTCTGTTCGCGCTCATCAAGAAGATGCTGGCCGAGAAGCCGAAGGGATGGTTCGGACAGGTCGCCGCCAGCATCCGCGGCGTGTCCGAAGAGACGACGACCGGCGTGCATCGCCTCTACGAGATGCAGAAGGCAGGCACGCTCCTGTTCCCCGCCATCAACGTCAACGACGCCGTCACCAAGTCGAAGTTCGACAACCTTTATGGCTGCCGCGAGAGCCTCGTCGACGCCGTCCGTCGCGCCACCGATGTGATGCTTGCCGGCAAGGTCGCCTTCGTCGCCGGCTTCGGTGACGTCGGCAAGGGTTCGGCCGCCTCTCTCCGCCAGGCCGGTTGCCGCGTTCTGGTGTCGGAAATCGACCCGATCTGCGCGCTCCAGGCCGCCATGGAGGGCTACGAGGTCACGACGATGGATGACGCCGCCCCGCGCGCCGACATCTTCGTAACAGCCACGGGCAACCGGGATGTCGTGACCGTCGACGATATGCGCCGCATGAAGGATCGCGCCATCGTCTGCAACATCGGCCACTTCGACAACGAGATCCAGGTCGCCGGCCTAAAGAACCTCAAGTGGAACAACATCAAGCCTCAGGTCGACGAGATCGAGTTCCCGACCGGCCGCCGCATCATCCTGCTGTCGGAAGGCCGCCTCTGTAACCTCGGCAACGCCATGGGTCACCCATCGTTCGTGATGTCGGCCTCCTTCACCAACCAGACGCTCGCCCAGATCGAGCTCTGGAATCATTCGTCGAAGTATGAGCGCAAGGTCTATACGTTGCCGAAGCACCTCGACGAGAAGGTCGCCCGCCTCCACCTCGAGAAGGTCGGCGCCAAGCTGACCAAGCTGCGCCCCGACCAGGCTGCTTACATCGGTGTCCCGGAGCAGGGCCCGTTCAAGCCGGACCACTACCGCTACTGAGGCGGAAATAACGGAACAGGAACGATCCGGCACCGGCGGAACACGCCGGTGCCGTATTTTTTTCAATTGCGGTTTCAATACCATAGCGGCTCGGCGTCCGCTGTGCGCATACTTATGAGGTCGATTCGAACGGGTGCGCGCCCAGTCAACGGATCGTCACCACACATTGCCGTCTGTCGCGTCCGGCAATGCAGCTCCCCCCATTTTCCGCCGGAATTGAGATGCGATCCCAATCGTTCAAAGACCGTGACGTCGGCGCACCCGTTCCGTTGTTCGAGCTGGCCGTGCTCGGTGTCGTCTCCGTCGTGACGGTCGCGGTGCTCACGGTCGGCTTCTCGAGCCGTCAGGAGATGAACCTCGACGGTTTTTCGGCCGATCGCCTCGCCGCCGTTGCCATTGCGAGTATGATCCTGCTGCTGATCGGCGGCACCACCATGCAGGTTGTGCGCGGTGCGCGCCGTGCTGCCGACGACCTGCGCGCCGAAAACGCAAGGTTGCATCGCCGCCTCGCGAGCGCTGAGGGAATCATGAAGGCGGAGCCGCAGGTTCTCGTCTACTGGGAGCCAGGCCAGCAGCTCCAGGTTCTCAGTCAGACGCTCTCCACGGTGCCGGGCCTGCCCGACAGCCACCGCGAGCTGATGCGTTTCGGCCAGTGGCTCGAGCCGACCGCCGCCGGGGACCTGAAGTCCGGCCTCGATGCACTCTTCGAGCGCGGTCGGGCCTTCAATATGATCCTCAAGACGCGGGCCGGCGGCCATGTGGAGGCCGAGGGCCGCACCGCCGGCGGACGCGCGGTACTGCGGTTCCGCGATGTCGTCGGCTACAAGCGCGACCTCGCCCGCATTCTCGACCAGCATCAACGCCTTCGCTCCGAGATCGACGCATCCCGCGCCCTGATCGACACACTGCCCAGCCCGATCTGGTTCCGCACTGCCGATGGAAAGCTGTCGTGGGTCAACCGCGCCTACTGCGCCGCCGTCGACGCCGCAACGTCTGCCGAGGTCTGCGAGCGCCAGATCGAACTTCTGGAAATGCGCCAGCGCCAGGCCGTCGAGCGCCACTTGATGCGCGGCCAGTCTTACCGGGAGCGCGCCGACATCCTGTTGTCGGGCGAGCGCAAGCCCCACGACCTCGTCGTGCTGCCAATCGAGCGGTCGCAGGCCGCCGCCGCCCTGGACGTCACCGCCGTCGAGCGCGCACAGGGCGAGCTCGACCGCCGCAGCGCCGCCTATGAGCGCACGCTCGACAAGGTTGCGACCGCCGTCGCGATCTTCGCGCCCGACCGACGCCTCACCTACTTCAACGACGCCTACGTCAAGCTCTGGTCGCTCGACCCGGCCTTCCTGAAATCGAGCCCCACCGAATCTGCGATCCTCGACCAATTGCGGGAAGCGGGCCGCCTGCCCGTCACCCAGAATTACCGGGACTGGCGCAACCGGTTCCTGGCCGCCATGCGGTCAGGCGTCGAGGCCGAGGAACTGTGGCAACTCCCCGACGGCCGCACTCTTCAGATTCTGGCCGAAACGCGCGACGACGGCGGCATCACTTACCTGTTCACCGACCAGACGAGAAAGCTGGAGCTCGAGCGGCGCTACAATCAGCAACTCCGCACTCAGCGCGAGACGCTCGACAGCCTGAACGAGGGCGTCGCGGTCTTCGGTACCGACGGGAAGCTGAAGTTCAACAACACCGCATTCGCCTCGATCTGGCGCATGCCTGAAGAACTCGCCGAGGGCCAACCGCATATCACCGAGATCATCGGCAAGGTATCGGGCCTCTACGGAGACCTCGAAATCTGGGGGCGTCTGCAAAGCGTCGTGACCGGCTTTGCCGAACGTCGCGAGCCCTTGAGCGGAACCATGACGCGTGCCGACCAGAGCCTGATATCCTACGCGGCGCTCCCGTTGCCCGACGGCGCCACTCTGTTGACCTTTGCCGACGTGACGGACAGCAAGCGCTATGAGCGTCTGCTCGAGGAGCGCAATGAGGTGCTGGTCGCGGCCGACCGCCTCAAGAACCGTTTCATAAGCCACGTCTCCTATGAGTTGCGTACCCCCCTCACGACGATCATCGGCTTCAACGACATGTTGTCGAGCCCGCTGATCGGCTCCCTCAACGCAAAGCAGCGTGAATATCTGGCCGACATCACATCGTCCTCGAAGGCGCTGCTGGCGCTGATCGACAACATTCTCGATCTGGCGACAATCGACGCCGGAGCGCTGGAATTGAAACCCGGCGTCGTCTCGGTTGCCCGCGTAATCGACGACGCGATAGAGGGCGTCCGCGACCGCGCGATCCAGGCGAAGCTGACGATCGACATCGGCCTGTCCGAAGATGCCACCACGTTCATCGCCGACGAGCGTCGCGTGCGTCAGGTTCTCTACAATCTCATCTCGAATGCCGTCGGCTTCTCGCGCCAGGGCGAAACGATCATGATCTCGGCATGGCGCGAGAACGGCAGCATGACGTTTGCGGTCGAGGACAGGGGCTTCGGCATCCCGGCCGATCAGCTCCCGCACATCTTCGAGCGCTTCGAGAGCGAGGCACTCGGTTCCGGCCACCGCGGAGCCGGCCTCGGGCTCTCCATAGTCAAGCACCTCGTCGAACTGCACAACGGAATGCTCGACGTCAAATCCACGCCCGGCCAAGGCACGCGCATCGTCGTGTCGTTCCCTGACCGTCAAAGCGACGAGGGAACGGCCGAGTCCACCGCGGGCCTGCCCGAAATCTTCATCCCCCACCTCAAGCCGACGGCCTGATCCCACCTCTCGCCGGACCGGGGCCTCCCACAGTCCGTCCATTTGTGGTCTCCATCTCGAGGTGCCCCCGTCTTGAAGTGGTCACCGTCTCGCAGTGGTCACCGTCTTGCTGTTGCCTTCGGGTTCGGCCGCGTCTGTCGGTTGCCCCGATAAATCGGCCCGCGAAAAATCTCGACTTCCTGCCGCATAACAGCCCTGATCGAAGCCACACCATCGACCCGGCACACGGAGCCCCCTCGCAGATGGCGGTTTTCGCGCACGGCGCCCAACGCAAAATCGACGTGCCAACCTCATGACGCAAATCACGATACCGGACTTCTGCATGGTTCTTCTGGTCGGCGCCTCGGGCTCCGGAAAGACTACTTTTGCCCGACGCCGCTTCAAGCCGACCGAGATCGTTTCCTTGGACGCCTGCCGGGGCCTCGTCGATGACGACGAGAACAACCTCGACGCTACTGCCGATGCGTCCCACCTCGTCCACACCATCGTGGAAACGCGCCTGAAGCGCCGTAAACTCGTGGTGGTGGACGCGGCCAACGTCCGCAAGGAGGACCGCGCCACGCTCGTCGCAATCGCAAAGAGCTATCACGCTTCGCCGATCGCCATGGTCATCGATCCGGGCGAGGAGACCTGCCTCGCCCGCAACGAGCCACGCGAAGACCGCCCGTTCACCCCAGAGTTTGTCCGCAGACAGATCGCAAGCCTGCACCGCGATATTGGTCACCTCGCCAAGGAGGGTATTCGCTACGCCCACGAATTCCGCTCGGTCGAGGAGATCGACGCCGTCGAAATCGAACGCATTCCGCTGGCAATGGACCAGAGATCGACACGCGGCCCCTTCGACATCATCGGCGACGTTCACGGCTGCGCGGACGAACTGCAGGCCCTGCTCTCAAGGCTCGGCTATCGGCTCGAATGGTCAGACGACGGCCGGACGGTCGAAGTGGCGCCTCCCCCCGGACGTCGCGCAATCTTCGTGGGTGATTTCGTAGATCGCGGGCTGGCAAGCCCCGGCGTGCTTCGCATCGTGATGTCGATGGTCCGGTCGGGAGCCGCTTTCGCCGTTCCCGGAAACCACGACGTCAAGTTCGTACGCTGGCTGCAAGGGCGCAACGTCAAGCCCACCCATGGCCTTGACACCACCATCGAGCAGATGAGCAATGAGCCGGTCGCGTTCCACGCCGAGGTGCGCGATTTCCTCGATGGCCTCGTCAGCCACCTCTGGCTCGACGGCGGACGTCTCGTCGTTTGTCACGCCGGCATCAAGTCCTCCATGATCGGACGCTCGTCGGGAGCCGTTCGCGAGTTCTGTCTCTATGGCGATACGACCGGCGAGACGGACGAGTTCGGCCTGCCGGTCCGCCGCAACTGGGCAGCCCACTACGAGGGCGACACCACCATCGTGTACGGGCACACGCCGATGCTCGAGGCCGAATGGCAGAACAATACGATTTGCCTCGATACCGGCTGCGTTTACGGCGGCAGACTGACGGCACTGCGCTGGCCGGAGCGCCAGTTGATATCGGCTCCCGCGGCGCGCGCTTACGCCAAGCCGGCACGCCCCCTGGGGGCGATCGTGGCGCCGCCCGGCCTCTCGATGGAGGCGGGCAGACGCATCATCAAAACGGCCCCAGGACACTCGATAGCGATCGACGAAAGACAGGCGGCCGCCGCGCTCGAGGTCATGAGCCGTAACCCGATCGACCCCAAATGGCTGATCTATCTGCCACCCACCATGTCGCCGCCGGCCGCGGCCACCCGCGGCGGACTGCTCGAGCACCCTGATGAAGCTTTCGGCTACTACCGCTCAGAAGGCGTCGCCGAAGTCGTCGCCGAGGAAAAGCACACGGGATCGCGGGCACTGATCGCCGTGTGCCGCGATGCCGGAGCCGCGCGCCGCCGCTTCGGTGTGGCAACCGGTGAAACAGGAGCAATCTACACCCGCACCGGCCACGCCTTTTTCCCCAATGCCACCTCGACCGAAGCCCTGCTCGCTCGCGTACGCGCTGCCCTGGATGACAGCGGTTTCTGGCAGCGCTTCGACACCGATTGGGCCTTGCTCGACACGCAAGTCATGCCCCCGTCGGGAAAGGTCCAGGCACACTTTCGGGAGCAATACGCCGCGACGTGGACTGTGGCCAACGCCGAGCTGAACGACTCAGGCCGCCCACGCGCCCAGGACGCGGAGCGCGATGGATCACTACCTGCCCCTCAGGGTCAAAACGCGGCCCGCCTGGTCCGAGCCACGCCCCACGGCGAGGCCCATCCCCGTTACTGCTGCCCGCTCGGCTCGATCGATGACTACCGCATCGCGCCCTTCCACCTGCTGGCGACCGAGGGCGCCGCGCACATGGATAAGGACCATGTCTGGCACATGGCGGAACTCCACCGGCTGGCCGACGCCAGCGCCACCGCAGCGCTCGGGAACGCGGACAACCACACCACCGCACCGAACGCAGAAGCGACATGTCCGGCCTCCATCGTTCCCACAGCCTATCGAATCGTGAACCTTGCCGATCCCGAAAGCGTTGCCTCGGCGACGGTCTGGTGGAGTGATCTGACGGCATCGGGCGGAGAAGGCATCGTCGTGAAGCCGCGCCAGTTCGTGGCGACGGGCGCCAACGGCCTCATCCAACCGGCTATCAAGTGCCGCGGTAGGGAGCACCAGCGCGGCATCCACGGCCACGAGCACGAAACGCCCGGGCGCCAATGCAGGCATCGATCACGCGATCTTGGCCGCAAGCGCGGCCTCGCTCTGCGCGAATTCATGTTGGGTCAGGAGGCGCTGCACCGCTTCGTCACTCGCCAGCCGCTCAGCCGCGTCCACGAAGCAGTGCTAGGCGTGCTGGCGCTAGAGAGCGCCCCGGTTGATCCGCGCCTCTAGCTCCGATCAATAAGCCGACGCCAATGGGCCGACGCCGTCGCGATTGTAGAGGTCCCGGCGGAACTGAATGACGCCGTCGGGCGTCGCCCAAGCGGTGACGTAGACGAAATTCAGCGGCACCGGCTGTTTGAGCGTGACGTTTTTCGTCTCCCCCGACTTCTTCATGCCGAGCACCTGCTCCTCGGTCCAGCCGTTGGGTGCGAGCAGCCAAGCCGCCAGACGCTCGATTCCGGCGACGCGGACGCAGCCCGAGCTCGCCGCCCGGACGTTGCGTCCAAACAGCGTCTCCGACGGCGTGTCGTGCATATAGACCGCGTTCGCGCTGTCGAAGTTGATCTTGAGGAAGCCGAGTGGATTGTCCTTGCCGGGCTGCTGGCGATAGGTCAGTCCGCGCGCGAGCCCATTGTTCCAGTCGACCTTGGCCGGGTCCAGCTTCCGGCCGTTGCCGTCGTAAGCGTCGATGCCGAATTTCACGAGCACGTTCTGCCCGCGCTTGGCCATGTCGGCGCCCTTCGGCACGAGATCCTTGTTGATGACCGTCGGCGGCAGGGTCCACGTCGGATTGAAATTCAGGTTCGAGATAGAAGACCGCAGCAGCGGCGTCGGCCGGTCGGTCTTGCCGACGACCCCGGTGTGGCGCAGCGCGACCCTATCGCCTTCCACCGCCTCGACTTGGGCAGCCGGAATGTTGACGATGACATACTTCTTCGGCCGTGAGCCGGCCAGTTCCTGTATCCGTGTCAGGTTCGTCTTGAGCTGCTTCAGACGGGCGTCGGCCGGAACGTTCATGGCCGTGACGGTACGCTCGTCCAGCACGCCGGTTGGCGTCAGTCCATTCGACGCCTGGAAGCGTTTGACGCCCTTCTCAAGGCTGAGGTCGAAATAGCTGCTGCCCCCGCCGCCATCCTCGAGGTCGCCGCTGGTCGCGAGCCGCGCGCGAGCAAGGGGAATGCGCGCGTCGCTGTCGCCGGGGCGTAGTGCCTTGCCGGGAAGCTCCTTGACGCTCGGAATCTCCTGCCAGCCGCCCTGTTTGACGATGTCCTCGTAACGCTTGATGGCGGCCTTGGTCGGCGCGATGTTCGCCGATGATATTGTCGGAAAGCCCTTCGGCGGGTTGCTCTCCCAGTCGCGGATGAACTCGCGGTCGTAGGACGCGTTGATGGCCCCGGTGGTGCTTTCGGGTCCGAAACGCAGCCAGTCGTTTGCCTCCTGAGCGTGCGCGCCGCCGCCTGCAATCGGGGAGAGCAGCGCCGCGCCGATCGTCACGCTCCCCACAATACCCGTGCTACGCCTCGCCCGCTTGCCGGCCATCCTCGCCCCTCGCGCAAATCATGTCGTGATAACGACCGATTTGCGGTAATCGCGGGCGATTTGAAAGTCACAATTCGTCCATCGGTGGTTGTGGGCACCGCACCTGCGGCGGGACGAACACAGCACGTGCAACATGGACGCGAAAAACAGGCTCCGCCTGGGCGAATGCCTGTTGCACAATCGCGACTAAATCTCTGTTCCTGTTAGAGACGATAGCGGATCTGGTCGGACCAGAAGCGCTCGAGCCGGGCGAGGGCCTTGTTCAGCCCCTTGACGTCGTCGTTCGACACCTGGCCGACAGCCTCGATAGAGGAGAGCTGGCGCTCGTAGAGCATCTGCACGACTTCGCAGGCCGCCTTGCCCCGCTCCGTGAGGCTCACGCGGACCGAGCGCTTGTCCACATCCGACCGCTTGTAGTGGATGTAGCCCATGTCCACGAGCTTCTTGAGATTGTAGGAGACGTTGGAACCCAGATAATAGCCGCGCGTCTTGAGATCGCCGGCCGTGAGCTCGCTGTCGCCGATATTGTAGAGAAGCAGCGCCTGCACGCTGTTGAGATCCGAACCGCCCTTGCGGTCGAACTCGTCCTTGATGACGTCGAGCAGCAAGCGATGAAGGCGCTCGATCAACCGCAGAGCTTGAAGATATTCGCCGCCGAAGGCCTCGTCGAAGTTGGCCGTGGGCATCGGTGCCGGCACGCGACTACGCGCAATGATTGCAGAACTCATGACTGTACGCTCTTGATACTCGAACACCACACACTACTCGCCCGTTTGCGGCGAGTGATACACAACCCTAACTTGGAGAACTAAAGCTTACCTAAATTGATAGAGTAAACAGAACGTTAGATGATCGAATTTTCGGCGTTTACGCGCTTCGCAATCCACTAATGCAACTTGTGGTAGAGAAATCGTTATTGGCCTCGGCACCTTCGCGGGCCCGCCATAGCCTCCTAATTCGGGGCAGGGCTCCGAGCCCGCCCGCCGCATGCGAACGCCGCGCCGCGGATCGTGAAGCGGTCGACCCTCACACGCGTAGGGCCTGCATCTGCTGTCGCAGCGGCAGGTTGAGCTCCAGGCCCGGCATCGGTGCGAACATATCGTCGAGCATGTCGTCCGTTACGTCCGCGATCCGGGCCGGCCGCCAGCGCGGCTTCTGATCCTTGTCGACGAGTACGGCCCGCACCCCCTCTGCGAAGTCGCTCGTCTCGAGAAAGCGGCACGCGAGGCGATAATCGGCCTCGAGCGTCTGGCGAAGGTCGAGCACGGCGGCATCCCGCAGGTGACGCAGCGTAACCGCCAGCGCCAGTGGCGACCGACTTTGGAGTGTCGCAAGCGTCACCTGGGCGAAGGCCGCACGGCTCGCATCGCCCCGGACCGAAGCCCCACCCTGCCCCGCATCTTCGAGAGCCGAGACTATGCTGGCGATGGTGGGCCCCGCAAAGCACTCTGAGATGAGCTCCGCGTGCTCGTCAAGCAAACCAGCGCCCGGATCGACGTGCAGACCATCGAGCACCGGGTCGACTGGCTGGCAGTCGGCCAGCGCGGCCTCGATGGCCGGGTACGCATCCGCGTCGATGCAGTGCGTCACGAGGCCCAGCGCGTAGGCATCGGCCCGCCCGATCGTCGTCCCGGTAAGGCCAAGGTAGAGGCCGATACGGTTCGGCATCCGGGACAGGAAATACGCGCTTCCGACGTCGGGGAAGAACCCGATCGCCGTCTCCGGCATGGCAAATTTGTACCGGGCGCCCGCGACCCGGTGGGTTGCATAAGCCGAAATCCCAACGCCCGACCCCATGACGATGCCGTCGATCAGCGCGATGCTCGGCTTTGAGAAGCACTCGTGCAGCCAGTTGAGCCGATATTCGGCCCCGAGCCACGCCCTGGCGGTCTCGATGTCCCGCGCCGCCGCCTCGACGAGTGCCCGCACGTCGCCGCCCGCGCTGAACGCCCGTGGGTCAGCCGATCTGAGCACGACGGCGTAGATGGAAGCGTCGCGAGCGACCTTCGGATAGCGCTCGGCGAGCACCGATACCATCGATGCGTCGATGGCATTGAGCGCCCCGCCGCGGTCGATGATGAAAACATGACACGCCCCCCGCCGTTCTTCGCGAACGCCACGCAAAACCGGCCCATTGCTGCTTTCTGCCATCGAATTGCCCTACGATGTCCACAAGTTGGAGGCTCGATATCCACGTAGCGCCTGTGCCCCCTGGCATCAACGCGTCGATTGGGGCAACGTCCGACCATGATAGTGGCCATGTCGAGAGCCCGGCTCAAATTGCCACCCGGCCCGCGTCACCTATGGCATTCGATCCGGCGGCAGACGATAATTGCGTGAATTTGATTCGCGCTGTGACGATGCCAGACACCGTCGGTCCGGTACCCGAGACGATTACGAGGGGAAGATAAGCGTGATGACAGCGATGTGGAGTTCAGCCGGCCCGGCTGCTTTGCGCATGTCCATTTCGTCCGGCCCAGCACTCGCCCTGGGGCTGGCGCTGTCGGCGATGCCCGCGTCGATCCTGCTGGCGAAGGACGCGCCACCGCCCACGCCGGCGGCTGCCGCCCCGGCTACGCCTGCGGCTTCTAGCGCAACGGCGGCGCCGCCCCCGTCTGCCGCTCAGCCGGCACCCGCCGCGGCCCCGCAACCGTTGTCCCCCGCTGCCGAAGCCGCCGCGAAGCGCAAAGCCGATATCGCCGTGGCCAAGGCGCGGTGCGTCGCAACTCTTCTACGTCTCGACATGGTCTGGATTCCGAAGGACGCCATTGACGAAGGCGAGTGCGATATTCTGGCGCCGATCGAGCTCATCAGCGTCGGCAAGTATCCCCAGGTCGCGCTGTCGCCTCCCGCGATCGTCAACTGCGAGATGGCTGCGGCATTTCACGAATGGGTGAAGCACGATGTCCAGCCGCTCGCGAAGAAGCATCTCGGGCAGCCAGTCTCGCGCATCGAGACGATGTCCTCATACTCCTGCCGCAATGCATTCGGTCGCAAAAATGGAAAACTGAGCGAGCACGGCAAGGCGAACGCGATAGACGTCCGCGGCTTTGTCACCGTCAAAGGTGAGACGGCGTATGTTCTTGAAAACTGGGGCCTGACTGGCTTCGAGATCAAGGCCCTTGCGGCCAAAGCCGAAGAGGAGCGCAAGGCTCGCGAGATCGCCGAGGCGCGAGCTAAGGCTGAAGCGGAGGCCAAGTCCCAGGCACTTGCCGCCGCAAAGCCGGCCGGCCACTCGGGAGCTGCAACTCCGGCCGCTGGTACGAACCCGCTTGCGGCCGCCGGAACCCTGATCGAGGGCCTTCCCAAGCCGGACCTTTCGATCAACGGGAGCACGCTTGGCGGCAATTCACGCCCGACTGATTTCAGCATGGCGCCAAACCGCCTCGGCGGGCCGAAGCCAGCACCAGCTCCAAAGTTGTTCGCGGCCGCCCCAGCGCCCCAGCTGCCCCAACCCGCAATTCCCGGCGCGGCAAAAATCGACGCGAAGTCGGTGTTCCTGCGTGAGCTCCACGCCGCCGCTTGCAGGCGCTTCATGACGACCCTCGGCCCCGAATCCGACAAGGCGCATCGCAACCACTACCACATCGATCTCGCCGAGCGGAAAGTGGCCAAGCCGATCTGCGAATGACCCGCCGCGAAGGCGGGTGACCGGCACGAAATCCAGTGCCGCTTGAACGACCGTTTGCGATCGTCGGCCGTCCGGCTACCATGGCGGTTCCTGAATGAGGACCGCGCCCGCCTGATGCCCAAAGACACTCCCACGACGACGCCATCGACCCCGCAATTGCCTGCGGGAGGTTACCCGGCCACGCGCATGAGGCGCGTCCGCCAGTCGCCCTGGTCACGGCGCCTCGTAGCCGAGCATGTGCTCACGCCTGCCGACCTGATCTGGCCGCTGTTCGTCGTGGAGGGCCAAGCGGTTCGCATTTCGGTGCCCTCGATGCCAGGCGTCGAGCGCTTGTCGATCGATCTCGTCGTAGACGCCGCGCGCGAGGCCGAACGCTTTGGCATCCCGGCGGTCGCGCTGTTTCCATACACCGACCCCGAACTCCGGACCGAGGACGCGCGCGAGGCCTTCAACCCCCAAAACCTCGTGTGCCGCGCGACGCGAGCCATAAAGGCCGCCGGCGTCGGCGTCGGGGTCATATTGGACGTAGCGCTCGATCCCTACACCAGCCACGGTCACGACGGCCTGCTGATTGACGGCGTCATCGCCAACGACGCGACGATCAACGCGCTCGTCCGCCAAGCCCTCGTCCAGGCCGACGCCGGGGCGGACATACTCGCACCATCCGACATGATGGACGGCCGCATCGGCGCGATCCGCGCGGCCCTGGAGGCGGAAGGCCGAACGGACACGATCTTGCTCTCATACGCCGCAAAGTACGCCTCGGCCTTCTACGGGCCTTTCCGCGACGCCGTCGGCTCGTCGTCGGCCCTCAAGGGCGACAAGCGCACATATCAGATGGACCCCGCCAACTCGGACGAGGCGATCCGCGAGGTAGCTCTCGACATCGCCGAGGGTGCCGACATGGTCATGGTGAAGCCCGGCATGCCCTATCTCGACATCGTCCGCCGGGTTTCCACCGAACTGCGCGTGCCGACACTCGCCTATCAGGTCTCCGGCGAATACACGATGATCGCGACCGCGGCGGCGAGTGGCTATCTCGACGGCGACAAGGCGATGATGGAAAGCCTGCTCGCATTCAAGCGCGCCGGCGCGTGTGGCATCCTCACGTATTTCGCACCCAGGGTCGCGCGAATGCTGTCTGATGCGCGCTCGTGAGCAACTCCGGCGTGGGGACCATCCCACGTGGGCGCAATGCTGGACAAGCGCCGCACTCGTTCCGCGAGCCTGGATCACCCCCGCAAATTCCAGGTTCGTCCATGATGATCGCATGAAGCGGCCCCGCGCCACCGGCATTGCGAAAGTCGTCCTGGCGCTCTAACCCCTGTCTGTTGCGTCTCGGCCAAGTTTACATTGGCCCGGCGGGCGTTGCCGATTTTTGGCGCGATGGCACGCGATTGCTCTCGGCTGCTTCACGACGTAACCTAGCCCGCATGATCCGAAACACACCCATTCACGTCGTCGGCGGCGGGCTCGCCGGCAGCGAGGCCGCATTCCAGATCGCCGAGGCGGGCTTGCCCGTTGTGCTGCACGAGATGCGGCCGCAGCGAGCCACCGAGGCCCACCGCACGGCCGGCCTCGCCGAACTCGTATGCTCGAACTCCTTCCGCTCCGACGACTGGGAGAACAACGCCGTTGGCCTGCTCCACGAGGAGATGCGCCGTTCGAGCTCGCTCATCCTGAAAGCCGCCGACGCGACCAAGCTGCCGGCCGGCGGCGCGCTCGCGGTCGACCGCGAGGCATTCAGCGCCCGCGTGACCGCGGCGCTCGAGGCCCACCCGAACGTGACGCTCGACCGCGGCGAGGTCGCGGGAATGCCACCGGCGGAATGGGACAGCGTCATCATTGCAACGGGCCCCCTGACATCGCCCGCTTTGGCTCAGGCGATCTTGACGCTGACGGGCGAGAAGGAGCTCGCTTTCTTCGACGCCATCGCTCCGGTCATCCACGCCGAAAGCATCGACGAGACCATCGCTTGGCGCCAGTCGCGCTACGACAAAGTGGGACCGGCCGGCTCCGGCGCCGACTACATCAACTGCCCGATGGACAAGGCCCAGTACGAGTCGTTCGTCGATGCTCTGTTGACCGGCGAAAAAACGAGCTTCAAGGACTGGGAGGCGACGACCCCCTATTTCGACGGCTGCCTGCCGGTCGAGGTCATGGCGGAGCGGGGCCGCGAGACGCTCCGCTTCGGGCCGATGAAGCCGATCGGGCTTTCCGATCCCCGCCGCGACGGTCATCGGCCCTACGCCGTTGTCCAACTCCGCCAGGACAACGCGCTCGGCACTCTGTGGAACATGGTCGGCTTCCAGACCAAGCTCAAGTACGCCGAACAGGTGCGCGTCTTCCGCATGATCCCAGGCCTCGAGCACGCTGAGTTCGCGCGCCTCGGGGGACTGCATCGCAACACCTACATCAACTCGCCGAAGCTGCTCGAACCCGCGCTGCGGCTCAAGTCCGAGCCCCGCCTGCGCTTTGCTGGGCAGATCACCGGCGTTGAGGGCTACGTGGAAAGCGCCGCCATCGGGCTTCTGGCCGGACGCTTCGCGGCCGCCGAGCGGATGGGCCGCGCTATAATCCCCCCGCCCGCTACAACCGCGCTCGGCGCCCTTCTCGCACACATTACAGGTGGACACCTGAGCGCCGACGCCAGCGATACGCATCAATCCGGCGTCACGACGCCTGGTCCGCTGAATGCGCCAAAAAGCTTCCAGCCCATGAACATCAACTATGGGCTGCTTCCCCCGGCCGAAGCTCCGACACACGACGCCGAGGGTCGCCGCATCAAGGGCAAGGACAAGGGCTTCGAGCGCAAACGCGCCGCCTCCCGCCGTGCCATCGCCGATCTGACGGCCTGGCTGCAGAGTGAGCGCAATAGCATCGAAACTCCAACCCCGCTCCAGCAGCTTCAGTTGGGCATATCTTGATCGCGATCCGGTGATCACCCGCGGACGGCGGCGGCTGGCACGCAAGGAAAGTCGCAGGGAAGCCGGAACTTGATCAGCCCACGCCTGTTGAGCAGGATCAATGTGCCTCCCCGGCAGGATTGTAGATATAAATTTGTGCGGTGCCGCCGCATGATGCACCCATCGAACCCGGATCGCCGCACGGTCCATGAAGGCGTCGGTATGGGAGAATATCGGTCATGTTGAAAAACATTCTGCTGCTGTCGGCTGGCGCGCTCGCGATCGGCGGAACAATGCTGCTTGCTGGCCCGGCCAGTGCCCAGCAGCCCCGAATGCCCAAGGGTGGATGCCCTATGATGGAAGACGGCGGAATGGGAATGGGTACAGGCATGATGGGCCGCCGGATGGGCGGCGACAGGATGGCCAACCGAGGACCAATGGTCGAGAAGCGATTGGCGAAACTGAAATCCGAGCTTGAGATCAAGGAAGGCCAGACGGCGGCCTGGGATGCTTACGTGAAAGCCGTAAAATCGCGCGCCGACACGATGATGAGCAACCGGGACGCGATGATGAAGACGATGGCCTCGGGCACCGCGGTCTCCCGGATCGATGCCCGCCTCAAGATGATGGATGAGATGTCCACCAGCCTGAAGGCGCAGCGCGCCGCACTCGAGGCGCTGTATGCCACTTTAGACGCCGGCCAGAAGACGAAGGCCGATCAAGTGCTCGGCATGAGCGGATGCATGATGTAGGCGAGACACCCATGAAACGGGCAATAGCTATGGTGCCGGCGGCGTTGCTGCTGGCACTTGCACCGGTGGCAGCGGCGGCGCAGCCCATGGAACCCTGGTCCGGATGGATGTGGTGGGGCCCCATGCATATGATCTTCCCGCTGCTGTTCTTCTGTCTCGCGGTTTGGGTGATCGTCTCGCTGTTGCGACACGTCGATGCGCAGAATGACCGCAACCGAGGAACGAGCCGTGCGCTCGAACTCCTCGATGAGCGTTACGCCAAAGGTGAAATAGACCGTGACGAATACATGAAGCGCCGGGACGACATTCGCGGAACCTGATGGCCCTTCTCAGCGGTTCGCGTCGTCTTCGACGGCCCTGCGCCGCCGCTTTTCGTATTTTGCCAGAACAGCGCGCGCCTTGTCCGTAGCCGCGTCAGCGATTGCCGCATGGCCTTCGGCGGTCGGGTGGAAAGCGCCCGAATACGTCGCGGCCAGCATGACCTGGATGTAGCTCACGGCCTCGAGCTTAAGCACGCGCTGCATCACCCCCGCAGAAGCGTGGAAATTGCCGGTCATGAAAGCGTCGTTCGGCGTCCGGAACCAGCGCTGGCGCGGGGCATAGGCCTTGAAATCCGCCGGGTTGTAGGGCACCCACGCCCCGTCGATCCTGCGCGGAATGCGCAGGTCGTCCGCTTGGGAAAAGGCGTTGTCGGTGTAGCCGGCGCAAAGTCCGCGTCCGATGAACTGCGCGCGATGCGCATCGGCAAACGTCCATCCATAGGCCGAGGCCATCTTCTTCATGAGGCCGTTCAACGCGTCGGCCACCTTTTCGCTCTCGCGCGCCTTCTTTTCCGAGAGCCTGAAATCCGGAAAGACCTCCATGCCCGCCTGCCCGTCGGGACAGACGTTTCGCCCGCTGTCGAGCAACGACATGCCCGGATAGGCGGTGAGGATGACCCGGTCGGCTTCCTCCCAAGGAATGTGAAGAATGTTGTGCGTCGCCCGCTTCAGAGATTTGTAGCGTGCCTCGACGTTGGGAAACTTTGAGCGCGCTTCCTTGGGCTCGTAGACTTGACCAAACCAGCCGCCGAGCTTCTTCAGGAGCGACTGATCCGCCAGCACGGCGTTCGCGACGAGACGGGCAAAGCCGATGTCATTGCCCCCGATCGAGACGAGCAGGAGATCGATCCTGCGTGAGTTCGTCTGATCACATTTGCGCAGCACGAGCCCGCCCTGAAGCTCGGGGATGCGGCCGTCGATATGATAGGCTTCCGGCAGGTCCTGCATCGGCGCGTCTTCCGCCCCACATTGAACCTCGGCGATTGCGGAGACCTGCGAGAGCTCCGGCGGACGCGGCACCCATTCGTTGCCCTTGTAGCGCAGGAACAATCCGGCGACGACCTCGGCTCCCGAGCACGCGACGCTTGCGAACGTCACCGCGCGGTGCGGGTCCTCGATCGCGAGTTGCAGGGCGGTTCGCAGTTGGTTCGAATAAAGCGAACGGTGACACGCCTGGTCGAGCCACCGCGCATTTTCCTCGATGAAGTCTGTATCGCCGATCGTTTTCCAGGACCCAATTCGCGCCGGCAGCCCGAGAAGCTCGCCGTTGCTGCCACCATTGCCGTAGTCCGCAGCCCGCTCGCGAGAGAACCGGACGGGAATGTCGGGATTGCCCTCGCCCGATCCGAAACTGTCGCCCATGCCCACGATGAACAGGTCACGGACTTTGACTTCCGTGACGACGGGTTCGGACCCACCGAAAGTGACCTCGACGGTTGCCCCATCGGGATAGGGAATCGAAAGCTTGACCGGCTCGGCGCACGACTGCGTCAGCTTCTGCGAGCGTCCTTCGCCACGCGGTTTGGCCGTCCACACACATTCGACCGTGGCCGGCGCATCGCCGAACCCCTGCAAGGCAGCAACCACGATGTGGCTGTCGGGATTGACATAGGGCTTGGAACTGTCCGGGCAGACGTAGCGGTTGCGCGCCCAGTCCCAACAAGTCTTGCGATACATCGGAGCGGCCCACCCTTCCTCGGTCCGCGACCCGAGAGCCCGCTCAGCGGAAAGAATAGGGGTCCGCCGTTCCTCTGGGGTGAGCGCCAGGAAAGTTGCCCGATGCGTCTCCGTGTCAGCGGGGTCGTTAAAGAACCGGAATGGGTTCTCAACCCGCCACTCGATGACCGGATTGCCAACGGCCGGCGGCACGATGCCCGGCGTCAGCGGCGCGGCCTGCGAAGGCTTTGGAAACAGCATGTTCCGCAGCGGCGCCGACGCTGGCGCCTGACCGGTCCTCGACTCGCCCCTGGCGCCGGCGCCGATGGAATCTTCGCTCTTTCCGACCGCCCCGGCAGCAACGTAATCATCCGGCGTGGCCGTGTAAGGTCCCGACTGCTGCGCAGCAACAGGTCCCACAAGCACCAAAGGCAAACTCGTCCAAAGGATCACAAGCGCCCGAACGGCGCTCGCGCGCATCAAACCAATCATTCTACCCCTCCGGTCGAAGGCGAAGGGTGTGTCGCTTTCGCCGGCATTCACGCCCCGCAGCAGTCGCAGCACCCTCGTTCACGACTCCCGTGTAGTCGATCGTCGTGTACGTCATTGTGGCAATCGCTAAATGAAACCGAAACGTCGCGCCCGCCACAGTCTCCAGGTCCTCTGAAGCGGCGAAATATCGGCAATTGCGCGGTTCGGATCGTGTCCGGGCCGCGTCACGGCCGTTAGATAAGGCCGCACGAGCCCGAGCGGAAGACAGGCGATCCGCGCCAGCGTGCCGGCCCCCCGCCAATAGGGGCGGGCGGACGTCAGCTTGGCATGGGCATCGCCAGCCCATGCCTGCAGCCTGCTTCCCGTTAGAGCCGGCCCCGTCGGCTTGGCGCCGGCATCGGGATCTGCATCTCGATTGGGATTGGGATTGGGATCGGAACCGGAATCGGGAAACGGCTGCCGCCCACGCGCCAACACGGCAGCGGCAAGACACAAGATCCGGGCCCGACCGTAGGCCTCGGCAGCGGCCGTCGCCAACCGTTCTTCGCCCGACGGTACGCCGAGAATCTGCCCGTTGAGCTTCATCGTCGCGCCGTAGGTATTCTGGCAGTAGGCCGAAAGCGCGGCCTCGTCGGCCAAAGGATCGGCGTAGAGATCGAGCGTTCTCGCCTCGAGAAGGCGGTCGAACAATTCCAATGGGAGCCCGTGTCGCGACGCCGCCGCCAGTACCCCATCGGCAACGGGGCTGCCCGACCACTCGCCACGCTCGAGCCCTCCCGACAGCGCGTCCCGCCACCATTGCAGCCGGATCTCGGCAAGTGGAGGCTCGCCAACCGTCAGCACGATGCGGTCAACATCGCCGAAGAATGCGGCAATCGAAACGAGATCGGCGCGTGCCGCCGGGGGCGCCAGTAGAGCGGTCAGGTAGAAATCGGGCGCGAATCTCCGAGCAACGCGAAGCGTCTCCGGGTCGATGTCCCGTCGTTTAAGATTACCCATGGGCTGCGGCGATCATCGCAAGTGTCACCGGCCACGCCAGCACAAGATTGATCCGCGCATAGGTACGGACCGTCTGGCGCGCAGCCGCCAGCCGCACCGGATCAGCGCCCGAGGGATCTAGCACCACGCGAAGCGCGGGCGAGATCTTGCCGTGGACAAACCCCAGCATGGCGAGTCCGCCCGCCGTGCCAAGCCATACCCAAATGGCGGTCTGCGGTGGCCGTTGAGTGAAATATCCAAGCGCGAGCAGCAGCAGGATGCCCGTCAGCACGGTGACGTTCGCCGCCATTCTGAAGCTGCGCGCCGCGCGCGGAACGATGGTCCGTATGACAACCGCCTTATCGGCTGCGACCGCCTCGTCGAGTGCCGCGAACTGAATGACGTTTACAAAGAAGATAAGCCCCACCCAGACCATCGCCGCCACGACATGCAGCGAACGAACGACGATGCCGCCCGCCACCACCGCGTCGAGTTGACCGCTGCCCACCGCCACCCCGAGCAGTACGAGGACGACGAGCGCGCCGGCCGCGACCGCGCCCCCGGCAGTGTTCAAGATGTTACCCGGCATGATGAACCACTCCAAGTCTCGCCAAACCGCGTCCCCGACCGCACGCACCCCAGGGCACGAGCGACCGCTCTCACTCCACCGCCAGCACGGCAGCGCCTACCGGCCGCCCCTCGGCCAGCAGGACGTTATATGTCCGGCATGCTGCACCGGTCGTCATGACGTCGAGACCCAAACCCGCGGTCGAAAACGCCCGGCGGATTTCCATCGAAGGAAACACCTGTTGAATGCCCGTGCCCAACAGCAGAAACTGGAAATCAGAGTTTCGAGGCTCGTCGAGCACACGGCCGAGGGAGGCAAGCGTGATCTCCGCTGGCAGAGCGACATCCCATGCCGAGACCCCCGAAGGCAACGCAATGAGCGAGCCGCGATGGCTCATGCCGGCAAAGCGAAAGCCCCCCCGGCCATAGGCATCGAATGGCGCTCGGCCAGGATAATGCCCCGGCAAAAATGCACTCTTGCCGCTGTCTGTCATCGTCACTCGAAGGTCATTCCTCGTTTCAGGATTGGCCTCGGTCACAGCACGGTTCGCCGGTACGTTCTACTAGAGCAAGGCATATTGGCCACCCTTGAGCACGGGCCGTTCGAATAGGTCGGTACGTAAACTATAGCGCTTTTCGCCAAGGCCGAGACCCCGCACCGCGATCCGGAACCGATTGGCGATCATCGCAGCATAGGGGCCGCTGCCGGTTTGTCGTTGCCCAAACGCCGCGACGTAGTCCTGGCCGCCATGCATCTGACGCACGAGACTGATGACCCGGTCCGCTCGATCCGGAACAAGCTCGGCGAGCCATTCGCGAAAAAGAGATTTGAGTTCCAGGGGCAGACGGAGCGTCACGTATCCTGCCTGGGTTGCACCCGCCTGGGCGGCAGCCTCCAGGATCGTCTCGATCTCGGAATCGTTGAGCCCGGGTATGATGGGCGCCGTCATCACGACCGTCGGAATGCCGGCAGCCGTGAGCTGTCGTATCGCCTCGAGCCGACGCTTCGGCGTAGCCGCACGCGGCTCCATGGCCCGAGCGAGTTTCGGATCGAGCGTCGTGATCGAAACCGCGACCTTCGCCAACCCCTTCGCAGCCATGGGCGCGATCAGGTCGATATCACGGGTGACGAGCGCCGATTTCGTGACAAGTCCGAACGGATGGCTCGTCCGCGACAGGACCTCGATGATGCCGCGCGTCACACGCAGGCGCCGCTCGATTGGCTGATAGGGATCCGTCACAGCACCCAGCGCGATCACCGCGGGGTTATATCCCGGCGCGGCAAGCTCTTTTTCGAGCACCTCGGCCGCATTTGTCTTGGCATAGAGCTTGGTCTCGAAATCGAGGCCCGCCGAGTGCCCCAAAAATGCGTGCGTCGGCCGCGCGTAGCAATAGATGCACCCGTGCTCGCACCCGCGATACGGATTGATCGAGCGGTCGAACGAAATGTCAGGGCTGTCGTTACGCGAAATGATGGTTCGGGCGGTCTCTTCGTGAACGTGCGTCACGAACGCGTCGAGCCCGCCCAGAATTTCCCATCCATCGTCGGTTTCGACCCTAGTCTGCCGTTCGAACCGGCCACTCTCATTCGAGACGGCCCCGCGCCCCCGCCTGCGCTGAGGATCGACAGCCTCCCGTTCGTGCATGCAGACCTCCGCACTCTTTGCGTCTAGCCACGAAATGGAGCTCCTTGGCTCACAACCATCATCATAAACAATCACGAGAACTTAACAAGAACATAAACGCAATTCTTGCGGGTCCGCATCCTCCATGGCACACGGGGGCTCATGCTCACCGTGATTATCTCAACGAAGAACGACGCCGAAACGCTGCCCGCGGCGCTCGAGAGCCTGATTCCTGCCGCCGTCGATGGTCTCGTGCGAGAGGTCATCGTGACCGACAGCGGCTCGACTGATCAGACCCTCGCGATTGCCGACGCCGTAGGCGCCGAAATCATCGAGGCACCCTCGGGCCACGCGGCCAGTCTCAACGCCAGTGTCCAACAGGCTCGCTTTCCCTGGCTGCTGTTCGTGCCACCGAACGCGCGTCTCCTCCCCGGCTTCGAGCGCGAGATAGGCAGATTGATCGAGAGTGACCGCGACCTGGCAGCCCGTTTCAGGTTGTTCGGCGAGCATGTCGGTATCGGCGCCAGAATTAGGTCAGCCGCGCAACGGCTGGTGAATGCCGCCAGGAACAGGACGACGAGTGCAGAGTGCATCCTGATACGCAAGGAGCACTGCCTCCGCCTCGGCGGCTTCCGCGACAATGACAGCGGCTCGCTTGCATATCTCCGGCTCGGCGCCATCCAGCTCCAGACGATTGACGCCATGGCGCTCTGGAGTGGCGCGAGACGCCGCCAGTATCGCGGCAAGTCCGACGTCCGGCACCACGTCGTAACAGGCAAATCAGCGACACAAACCTCTGTCAATTAATCGTCGTATCTGTTTGCGGCCCGGGCTCGGGAACTTTCGCCCGCATCACTTCATGCGGCGACCCGGCCATCCCGCCTGATCTCGCACCATCCATGACACTCTGGAGTCCGACATGACAGACATCTCCCGCAGAACCGCGGTGATCGGCGCCGCCGCTGCCTCCGCGGTCTTCGGCCTCGACGGACCGCTCGAAGTCTTTTCCCCCGCTCTGGCAAAGCAGCCCCAGGACGTGAAGCCGTTCCATTCCTTCAAGGTCGGCGACATCGAGGTCTTCACGATCTACGACGGCTATAATAAGCGCCCGCTCGACGCTGGCTTCATCAAGAATGCCTCACTCGAAGATGCAAAGAATGCACTGAAATCAGCCGGCCAGGACGAGGACGCCGTCTATATTCCGTTCACGGTCACGATCGTCCGGACTGGCGGAAAGACCATCATGTTCGACAGCGGCACCGGGGCCCAGCTCGCACCGACCGCCGGCCTCTTCGCCGCCAATCTGAAGGCAGCCGGGATCGATCCCGCCAAGATCGACACGATCCTGGTCACGCACTTCCACCCCGACCATATCTTCGGCCTCATGGCCAAGGATACGAACGAACAGATCTATCCCAAGGCTCAGATCGTCGTTCCCAAGGCCGAGATGGCGTTCTGGGGCGGCAGCGGCGTTTTCGCGAAACTTCCGGAGGCTAACCATGGCCTGCCGAAGCGCATCCAGGCGACGCTCGCGACCTGGAAAAACGTGACCATGACGGAAGGCGAGACGGAAGTCGCACCCGGCATCCGCGCCATCCCCGTTTACGGGCACACGCCAGGACACACGGTCTATGCGCTGGCCTCCGGCAACCAGCAGCTTTTTGTCCTGGGCGACACCTCGAACGTCCCGTCCCTGTTCGTTCGCAATCCCGGCTGGCACGTGACGTTCGATGCCGACGCGGCCATGGCCGAAGCAAACCGCCGCAAGATGTTCGACCGCGTGATCGCCGACAAGGCGACCATCACGGGTTACCACTTCGGCATGCCGGGGGCCGGACGTATCGAGAAGGACGGCAAGGGTTACGCTTTCCTGCCGCTCGCCTAGGAGCGGAAACCGCTCGGACAATGTGGCTTCGCGGTGGCAATCTGATGTCAAAATTGCGACACATCGTCCGCAACTCGACCAAACGGCTCGCGCGGGGCTTCGCGCGAGTCACTTCGGGTATTAGACACGTCTGAGCTTTACACCCGATCCCGCCGAGGCCTCCCGTGAGTCAGCCCCGCCTTCGATTCTTGCCGCGCCTGCCACACAAGCCGGTCCGCAAGAAGGTCGATGAGCGCAAGCGCGGACCATCGTTCGACTCCCTGATCGAGGAGGAGATCGCCTGCCTCGTCGAGAGCGATCAGTCGCCCCTGCGGTGCTCTTCCAGACGCGGCATGATCTCGACGAAGTTGCAGGGCCGGTGACGGTTGTCGAACTGCCACTTGAGTATGCCCGTCCATGCGTCGCGGCAAGCGCCGGGTGAGCCGGGAAGGCAGAACACATACGTCCCGCGAACGAGCCCGGCGCAGGCCCGAGACTGGATCGTCGAAGTTTCGATCTTCTGGTAGGACTGCATGTGGAAGACGACGGCGAACCCATCGATCGTCTTCTCGAACAATGGTGTGATCGCCTCCGGCGTCACGTCGCGCCCCGTGAAGCCTGTCCCCCCTGTCGTCACGACGGCGTCGATGGCAGGGTCGTCGATCCACTTCGAAACCTGGGCCCGAATGGCGTCGACATCGTCCCGCACGATCGCCCGGTCGGCGAGCACGTGACCGTCCTGTTCGATCAGGCCCACCAGGGTATCGCCTGATTTGTCGCTCGCGATATCCCGCGTGTCCGAGACCGTAAGCACGGCAATGCGGACCGCAATGAAGGGGCGGGTTTCATCGATACGGGGCATGAGTTTCTCGCTGGGGACGCCGGGCCCAAGATGCTGCCGGCGCCAATTCGATAGTCCGCGTGGGGCGGCCCCGCAAGCATGGCCTGCCTCTCCAACATGCCGTGAAGCCCGGTATCAGGCGTCGAACGGCTCGCTCATTTTGATGCGCGGGAACACGTCGTCGCTCGGTGCGCGGACCGGAATGCAGACGTCGGTGCGCAGTTCTTCGGGCTCGCAGCTTCCCGGTGCATCGAGATAGGTGAACATGAACGGCCGGCGGCGATCGATTGTCAGGTGAGTTTGTTCGGTCAGCCAGGTGTCGCGAATGCGCACGACCGAATGGCGCAGTCCCGAATAAGGACCGACGTGCCGCGTGCGTGCGTATGCACCACCCGGAAGCGTCTGGAAGCAGATGCCATCCGTCGGCAGCTCGACGTAGCTGTCGGGCAATTCCACACACGCCTCGTACCGGCACTGCCCTTGCGCCGTTCTCCTCGGATTGTCGTACGCAAGGCCGTATCCATAGGGAAGCTGCAGCGACAGCCCTCGCTCATTGATCCACGAAAGCATGACATCCCAGGCGCGTTGCGAAGCCATCCCGTAGGCGCCGTGAGCGCGCACGAAGGCAACCGAGCGCGGCCGCTGGTACACAAGTCCGACACGAGGAACTATCGCTTGAGTATGGGTCACGGCAATCTGAACGCTGAAGTCGATCATTCCGCGAATAAACAGCAGTCACAGCGTAAGCGCATCAAATTATTGACTAATTAAGAAATCGCCCTCAACGGCCGGTAATGTATCAAATCAATTTGGGACAATGCCCTCTTGACCCGCGCTGTCCGTCAGCCCGCCTTCTCGTCGAGCGCGGCGCGAAGCATCAGCAGATCGCGCCACGCCTGTCGCTTCGCCGCGGGAGACCGCAACAGATAGGCCGGATGCAATGAGGGCAACGCCCGCACGCGCTGCCCACCGCGCTCGATGTCCCTCCACCGGCCGCGCAACTTCATGATGCCCTCCTCGGTCGAGAGCATGTGCTTCGCCGCGACGCCACCCAGCAGAAACAGCACTTCGGGCTGAACGAGCGCAATCTGCCTGTCTAGGAACGGCTGACAGGCCAGCGCTTCGGCGGGCGTTGGCGTGCGGTTCCCGGGCGGTCTCCAGTAGACGACATTGGCAATATGGACATCGGCTTCACCGAGCCCCACCGAAGCCAGCATCCGGTCGAGCAGTTGCCCCGCCGCTCCCACGAACGGCTTGCCCGCGATGTCCTCGTCCCGGCCGGGAGCTTCCCCGATCACCATCACGCGCGCCCGCTCTGCCCCCCGATAAAGGCACAGATTTTTCGCGGTCGCCTTCAGCCCGCAACCATCGAAGGCTTCGAGCGCCTGCCGCAGCTCGTCGAGCGACCGTGCTTCAACCGTGCGGCTACTTCCCCCCACCGGTGCCGGTCGCGCCGGAGTCCGGGCCGCAGGGCGATCGAATGTCCTGAGCGGCGCTCCCGAGGGCGGCGAAAGTGGCGCCGGTTGAGAATGCGAAAGCTTTCGCGAAGCCTCCGAACCAGCGGCCCCGGCCCCGCGCGGTGGTGCGGCCGGAACCGGAACCGCGCTCGTAGGGGCCGGGTCTGCCCGTACAGCTTCGGTCAGTGTGTTGGTGGGCAGCTTGAAGCCTGCCCCTGGCGCGGCGGTGCGCCCCCGCCAGTCGAGCGGCACGTCCGTGGTCACACCGGTCGCCCCCATGTCGGCATACCAGGCGAGCAGGCGCGCGATTTGCTGCGATGTGTTGTCCGTTTCGGCCATGGCTACTGGTCGCGCCCCTTGACCCGCCCGTCAAGCCAGCCATAGCGTCGTGCTTTCCCAACCGACGCGGAACGCCACTGGTGCCGGCCGCTGCCGCCCGAATGCCGACTCCGCCAGCACTGAGACGATGGAAAGGACTGCGGCCAATGGCAACCGAGAGGGCGCACGAGGCGACGGAGCTGCCGACGCGCGACGCGATGGATTTCGACATCGTCATCGTCGGCGCGGGACCGGCCGGGCTATCTGCTGCCATCAGGCTGAAGCAGCTGGCCGCCGCCGCCGGAACGGAAATTTCCGTCGTCGTGCTCGAGAAGGGTTCGGAGGTCGGCGCTCACATCCTATCCGGCGCGGTCATCGACCCGGCAGGCATCAACACCCTCATCCCCGACTGGAAAGAGCGCGGCGCGCCCATTGATACCGAGGTCGCCGAAGACGTCTTCCTCTTCCTCGGGCCCGCCGGGGACGTGCGCCTGCCCAATTGGCTCATGCCGCCACTCATGAACAATCACGGCAATTACATCGTAAGCCTTGGCGCCGTCACGAAATGGCTGGGTGAGCAAGCCACAGAGCTCGGTGTGGAGATCTATCCGGGTTTCGCCGCCGCCGAAGTGCTCTACAATGACGATGGCTCGGTCGCGGGCGTCGCGACCGGCGACATGGGCCTCGACCGCGAAGGCAACCCGAAGGACAGCTTCGTGCGCGGCATGGAGCTGCGCGGAAAGTATACGCTATTCGCCGAAGGCGCCCGAGGCTCGCTGACCAAGCAACTCGTCAAACGCTTTGCACTCGACAGGGCGAGTGAACCCCAGAAGTACGGCATCGGCATCAAGGAGTTGTGGCAGGTTCGCCCCGAGAACCACCGCCGCGGCCTCGTCCAACACTCATTCGGCTGGCCGCTGAGCAACCGCACGGGCGGCGGCTCGTTCCTCTACCACTACGGCGACAACCTCGTTTCGGTGGGCTTCGTCGTCCACCTGAACTACGATAATCCTTATCTGTCTCCGTATGACGAGTTCCAGCGCTTCAAGACGCATCCCGCGATCGCCCCACTGTTCAAGGGTGCCAAGCGGATCGGCTACGGCGCACGCGCAATCACGGAAGGCGGGTGGCAGTCTCTTCCCCAGCTGTCTTTCGCGGGCGGCGCACTGCTGGGATGCGCAGCCGGAATGGTCAACCTTCCGCGCATCAAGGGCAGCCACAACGCCATCCTGTCCGGCATCGCCGCTGCCGAGGCTAGCTTCGCCGCGGTGTCTCAGGATCGCGCTCACGACCGCCTGATGGAATACGAGCGCGAGGTCAAAACGGGCCCCATCGCGCGAGATCTGAAGCCAGTGCGGAACGTCAAACCGCTGTGGTCTCGCCTCGGCACCGTCCTTGGCATCGGGCTCGGCGGTATCGACATGTGGGCAAACACGATTTTGAAGGGTGTCGGCTTTGGCTTCACGCTGAGTCACGGCAAGGCGGACTACGCCGCACTCGGCAAAGCGAAGTGGTACAAGCCGATCGACTATCCCAAGCCGGACGGCGTTCTGACCTTCGACAAGCTGACCAACGTATCCTTTTCGGCCACGAACCACGAGGAGGACCAGCCGGTCCACCTCAGGCTCGCCGACCCCGCAATCCCGGTCACGGTGAATTTGCCCGATTTTGCCGAGCCCGCCACACGCTACTGCCCGGCCGGCGTATACGAAATTGTGAACGGTTCAGACGGTTCGCCGCGGTTCCAGATCAACGCGCAGAATTGCGTCCACTGCAAAACCTGCGACATCAAAGACCCGTCGCAGAATATCACCTGGGTCTGCCCGGAAGGCGGCGGAGGCCCCAATTATGCGGGAATGTAGCGCCCAAGCCTGGCAAAATTGTGCTGGCGGCGCTGGACGGTAAGGCTCGGAATGCGCCGATCAGCGGGCCCGCCCTTGCGGCGTCGCTGTTAAAGTCAGGCACTATGCGCAGGCACGGGAAAACATATTAAATCCAGCGACACATACTCGCCAAACTGCTTCGCTGTGTTAGCCTTCGCCGTGCGAGATCGAAAAGGACAATGTATGTCGACATCAGCGCCGATTTCTGCGGCTCACGTGGCGCTTGGCTTAGCGCGCACGATGCGAACAGGCGCGCGCTCCGGGGTCGGGATACTCACCTGCCTGGGGGCCATTCTGATCTGGGCAGCCCTGCCTGAGGCTCTGCACGCCCGCACCGCCGAGCCCGAGCAGCACGCCTCTCTCATCGGCAGCTATCTCTCCGGGCGTTTCGCCCGCGCGGAGCACGAGCCGCGTCAGGCCGCCGAGTTTTATCGCTCAGCTCTCGATCTCGAGCAGGACGACGCCGTTCTGATCGAGAACGCCTTCCAGATGGAGACCGCAAGCGGCCGCTGGTCCGAGGCGGTTCCGTTGGCCGAGCGCCTCGTGGCCTTGAACCCCAAGAGCCGGATGGCGCATACGGTGCTCGGTCTGGCTGCCTTCAAGCGCGGCGAACTGGCCCTGGCCGACGAGCACTTCAAGGCAGGCTCCGAAGGACCGATCGGCGAGCTGACGGGCTCCATCGCACGCGCCTGGGTCAACGAGGCCCGTGGCCGGACGCAGGCCGCTCTGGACCTGATCGACAGCCCGCGCCAAGCGGAATGGGCCCAATTCTACCTCTATTACCATCGCGGCCTGATTGCCGACCATGCCGGGCGTTACGACGAGGCCCGAAAAGCATTCGAGAAGGTCTTCAAACAGGACAACCGAACCCTGAGGACGGCGCTCGCCTATGCCCACTCGCTGGCCAACGCCGGCGACACCGCGCTCGCAAAGGCCGTTCTGAAGGACCACCTTGACCGCCAGCAGGGCGATGGACACCCCCTGGCGCGCGACCTGCGCGACCGTATCGCCGCCGGTGAGCGCGTCGGCCTGCTCGTGCGTACGTCAGCCGATGGCCTGTCGGAGGTATTCTACGGCCTGGGCGAGGCTCTGGCCGGCGAAGGCGGCGTCAACCTCGGCATCGTCTATCTCCAGCTCGCGCTCTTCTTGACCCCGGATCACCCGTTCGCGCTGGCTGCACTGGCCAACACGCTCGAGGGATTGAAGAAATTCGATGCCGCGAATTCGACCTACGATCGCATTCCCCAAGGTACCCCGCTGCAGTCCAGCATCGAGATTCGCAAGGCGTTCAATCTCAACTCCCTCGATCGCGTCGACGATGCCAAGGCCGTCCTCGATGCCGTCGCCAAGCGCGACCGCGCCGATCTGCGGCCGCTCGAGGCGCTCGGCAACATCATGCGCGCCCGCAAGCGCTACGATGAAGCCATCGGCTATTACTCGAAAGCCATCGACCTGCTCGGCAAGCCTGAGAAACGACACTGGGCCTACTTCTATTCGCGCGGCACCTGCTACGAGCGCGTCAAGAATTGGCCTTCGGCGGAAGCTGATCTCCAAAAAGCACTCCAGCTCTTTCCTGACCAGCCGCTTGTCCTCAACTACCTCGGCTATTCCTGGGTCGACCAGGGACTGAACCTCAAGCAAGGGCTGGCGCTGATCGAGAAGGCCGTCGCCCTGCGTCCCGACGATGGCTACATCGTCGACAGCCTCGGCTGGGCCCATTTCAAGCTCGGCGACTTCAAGGAGGCCGTCCGCTACCTCGAGCGCGCCGTTGAGCTGCGCCCCGACGACCCGACCCTCAACGATCACCTGGGCGACGCCCTGTGGCGAGTTGGCCGTGGACTGGAAGCGACATTCCAGTGGGATCAGGCTCTGAGCCTCAAACCCGAGCCCGACGAAGCCGAGAAAATAAAGCTGAAGCTACAGAATGGGTTGCCCCCGCTCAACAAGGCGCAGCAGCAGGTTCGGCAGCCGGTCAAGCCCAAGCAGGCCGTCGCTGAGCCGCCGCGTCGCCGCGCCCAGGTGGCACCGAAACGCGCACCGACGCCCCAGAGCGCGCCGACACCTGCTGATGCCATCTTCCAGTAGCCAGCACACCGACGTGGCGGCGCATATGCTATCGGCGGCCGGGACATCAGCAACCAGAACGCTGGCGAATCGGCCGTCGGCAAACCTGCCATCCGCAATTCCGACGCCGGTGCCATTGGGGATCGTTCCGTGACCACGATCGCGGTGACCGAGCGCGCCCCGCCCAAGGTCAACCTGACGCTACGCGTACGAGGCCGACGGGCCGACGGCTACCACGATCTCGAAAGCCTCGTCGCCTTCGCCGGCGGCATCGCCGACGTCGTGACCCTCCACCTGCGAATCGACCGATCCGTTTCCGCGCACGGCCCGTTCGCCCCGTCGATCGCCGGCGAGAACCTGCTCGCGGTGGCACTCGACCGGCTCGCGCAAGCGGAACCGGATATCGAGCTTGGAGCCGTTTCGCTCGAGAAGAACCTGCCGGTCGCCGCTGGTATCGGAGGCGGCTCGGCCGATGCCGCCGCCCTCATCCGCGCCGTCGTCCGGGCAAATCCTGCAAAGCGGACGACGATCGACTGGCTCGCACTGGCGCGATCTTTGGGCGCCGACGTGCCCGTTTGCCTCGCCTCGACCGCGCAGCTCATGGAAGGTATCGGCGACCGGCTGACGCCGTTGCCGGGCCTGCCGCCGCTTGACGCTGTGCTCGTCAACCCATGCGAACCTGTGCCGCCCGACAAGACGGCCCGGGTTTTTCGCACGCTCGCAGCGCCCCCCCTCGCCGATCCATCGCCGCCGCGCCTGACCCCGCTCGAATTCGGCGGACGAGCCGCGCTACTCGCTCACATGCGCAGTGTTGGCAATGACCTGACAACTCCGGCCCGGTCCGTGGTCCCCACGATCGATGCCGTCCTGGCCGCGCTCGAAATTGCCCCCGCCTGCGAACTGGCCCAGGTGTCGGGTGGCGGACCAACCTGCTTCGGCATTTACCCCGACGCCGAGGCCGCCGCGGAAGCGGCACGTATCATCGGCGGCGCTCATCCGAACTGGTGGGTGGTCCACTGCCGGCTCTCCTGACCGGCGCTCGTGATCGGCCGGTGGCTGGCTGCCGCACACCCTAGAGCAAGTTCAGGAAAAGTGGACGCCCGTTTTCCGAAATAACACGATAAAAATCAAAGACCTGGAGCACGTTCACGATTCCGCTCAAGCTGAACGTACTCTAGACAGTCGGCCCGCTGAGCATAAGGCGCGCACGCTCGAGATCGCCCGGCGTATCGACCCCCAGGGGGACCGTGTCGACGATCGCCACATCCACGCGCATGCCGGCCTCCAACGCCCGCAACTGCTCCAGCCGCTCGCGCCGCTCGAGCACCGACGGCGGCAGGGACACGAACCGCTCCAGAGCCGATCGGCGATAGGCGTAAATTCCGATGTGGTGGTAGAGCGGCCCCTCGCCATAAGGCGCCGTGGCGCGGGTGAAATAGAGCGCCCTCAGCCGCCTTCCATCGACGCTCGACGGCGAGCCGACGACCTTCACGACGTTGGGATCGGTCTTCTCGTGCTCTGCGGTGATCTCCGCGCACAGCGTAGCGATATCGACCGCGCGGTCGTAGAGTAGCGCCGCACACGCCGTCACCAGCGCCGGATCGAGCGTAGGCAGATCGCCCTGCAGGTTGACGACGACGTCGTGCGAGCCGTCTGGATCCACCTTGCCAACGGCCTCGAAGATGCGATCAGACCCCGACGGATGGTCCGCCCGTGTCATCACTGCGGACCCGCCAGCCGCTTCGATGGCCGCCGCAATTGCGGGCTCGTCGGTTGCAACGACGACCCGCCCCGCCCCACTCGAAACGGCGCGCCGCCAGACGTGGACGATCATTGGCTCGCCGGCGATATCCGCCAGTGGTTTGCCGGGCAGGCGGCTGGCCTGCATCCGGGCCGGAATAAGGATCAGCGGGGTCATTGCGAAAGTCGCATGGCGGAAGGCGTCCCTTTCTGGTGTCTCGGTGACAATTGGTCTCGGGACTGTGGGGTCTAATGCGGCGCGCCAGCCTATTGCAAGGCGAACGCGCTCTACCTTAGCTGCGCTCGATACCCGCGACGCGGACGAAGGGCGCCACCGCGCCTTTCTGGACGGGCAACCAATCGAGGATGGGCCATGGATTCCTGGGAGTTCAACAAGTTTGCCGGCGCCGTACTTGCCGCGCTGTTGGCGATCGTACTGCCAAAGACGCTGATGGACATCCGCCAGGAGAGCCTCGCTCATGGTCACGACGGCGAGCACGCTGGCTACACGCTTCCCGCCGGCGAGGCCAAAGGCGCGGCCACCGCGGCGGCAGGCGGTGCGGCATCGGCCGCCCCGGCCGGCAAGATTTTCGACGCCGTGAAGCCGCTGCTCGCCAAGGCGAAGGCGGACGGCGGCGCGGCGACCTTCAAGGCCTGTGCAGCCTGCCACTCCGCCGAAAAGGGCGGCGCCAACAAGGTTGGCCCGGCGCTCTGGGGTGTCGTGGGCCGCAAGAAGGGTTCGCACGAGGGCTTCGCATACTCGACGCCCATGAAAGAACATGGAGGCGAGTGGTCCTATGAGAACCTCGCGTCATTCGTTCAGAACCCGAAGGGCTACGTCGCAGGCACGAAGATGGTCTATGCGGGCTTGAACGACCCCGAAAAGATCGCTGATCTTCTGGCCTACCTCGGCACGCTGTCGGATAGCCCGGTCCCGCTGCCGAAGTAAGTGATCCACGGATCGCTTCCATCCACTAAAATGACCGCGATGTAACTCGCGTCGCACACGAACATTTGCGACCCTGCCCAATTGTGGGCGGGGTCATTTTGTGTGCGCTCCACTAGTTTGGCATATCGACGGAGACACAACGTGGTCACGGCGCCGAAATCGCATTTGCTTGCAGGCCTAGCCCTGGCGCTATCGAGTTTGACCCTATCCGGCATGACCGGAGTTGCATCGGCCGCCGAGGTGGTGACAAGTCACGCAGCCTCGCTCGTCGGCGACGTGAAGTATGGACCAGATTTCAAGCACTTTGATTGGGTCAACCCGGACGCCCCGAAAGGCGGCACGCTGAGGCTGTTCGCCCTTGGCACGTTCGACAGCCTGAACCCATTCTCGATCAAGGGCCAGCCGGCGGCCAACGTCGGCCTGATCTTCGATCAGTTGTTCTCGACGAGCCCGGACGAGCCAACCGCACAGTATGGCCTGATCGCCGAGAGCATGACGTACCCGAACGACTACTCCTGGGTGAAATTCCGCCTTCGGCCCGAAGCGCGGTGGCATGACGGAAAGCCGATCACGGTCGACGACGTCGTATTCTCGCTCGACGCGCTGAAATCCGCCCATCCCCGTTACGCCGCCTATTACAAGAACGTCGTCAAGGCCGAGCCGTCGGGGGACCGGGAGGTCACGTTCACATTCGACAGCAAGGGCAACAAGGAACTGCCGCACATCGTCGGCGAATTATCGATCCTTCCCAAGCACTGGTGGACCGCGAAGGGCACCAACGGCGAGCCTCGCGACATCGGGAAAAGCACCACCGAGATCCCCGTGGGCTCCGGTCCCTATCGCGTCAAGTCGATCGATATGACGCGTGGCATCATATACGAGCGTGTCCCCGACTACTGGGCGAAAGACCTGCCCGTCATGAAGGGCCAGTGGAACTTTGACGAGATCCGCTACACCTACTTCCGCGACCGCACACCCGCCTTCGAAGAGTTCAAGGCCGGCCGCATCGACGTCTGGAGCGAAAATCGGGCCTCCGCCTGGGCGACGCAATACGCCTTCGACGCCGTGAAGAAGGGCTATGTGAAGAAAGAAACGCTGCCGCAGGAACGTCTGGCAAGCATGCAGGCCTACGTCTTCAACACCCGGCGCCCGAAGTTCGCCGACCCGCGCGTCCGCAAGGCGTTCAACCTCGTTTTCAACTTCGAGGATGCGAACAAGAACCTCTTCTACGGCCAGTACGTGCGAACCGCGAGCTTCTTCGAAAACTCCGAGCTGGCCGCCAAGGGACTGCCCACGGGCCTCGAACTCGAAATCCTGAATTCGCTGAAGGACAAGGTGCCCGCCGAGGTGTTCACCACCGAGTGGAAAAATCCGGTCAACAGTCCCGACAGCCGCCGCGCCAACATGGCCGAGGCCGCCAAGCTCTTTGCTGCGGCCGGATGGACCGTGAAGAACGGTACGCTGGTCAATGCGGCGGGAGAAGAGTTCACCGCAGAGTTCCTGCTCGACAACGACGACTTCCAGAAGATCGTGCTGCCCTACATCGGTGAACTGAAATTGCTCGGCGTGAAAGCCACCGTCAGGCTCGTCGACGCGCCACAGTATAAGCGCCGCGAGGACAATTTCGACTTCGACATCATCATCGACACGTTCGGCCAGTCGCTCTCGCCCGGCAACGAGCAGCGCGAGTTTTGGGGCTCCGCGATGGCCGGCCAGAACGGCAGCCGTAACACCATCGGCATCAAGAACCCTGCCGTCGACGCTCTCATCGACCGGATCGTCTTCGCCAAGGATCGAGCCGAGCTCGTCGCCGCCACTCGCGCCCTGGACCGGGTGCTGTTGTGGAACCATTATGTCGTACCACAGTGGCACTATCCCTATGAGCGTCTGGTCACCTGGGATATCTTTGGCCGTCCCGCGAAACTGCCGTCGCAGAACTCGTCCTTATTGCGGATCTGGTGGATCGATGCCGCCAAGCTTCAGGCCATCGAGGCCGTCCGTGGAAAATGACAAGAGGGCGACATGCCGGCTCCTATGACGAACGATCGCGACACCCACCCATCGCCGGCCCGGCTTGAACGGAGTGGTTCAGCCGCGCGCACCCTGGCGGCGATGACGCTCATCGTTGCGTCGTCACTGGGCTTCGCCGCCACCGCGCAGGCCGAACCGCGCCACGGCATCTCGGCATTCGGTGATCTGAAATACGCTCCAGGCTTCAAGCACTTCGAGTACGTGAACCCGGACGCCCCGAAGGGTGGACGCATGTCGCTCATCGGCGGCACCGGCATAACGACATTCGACAGCTTCAACGGCTTCATCGTCAAGGGCGACGCCGCAAATGGCCTCGAGTTGCTCTTTGACAGCCTTATGACACGTGCCGCCGACGAGCCCGACGCCGTCTACGGCCTCGTCGCGGAAAGCGCCGACGTCGCTGGCGACGGTCGGTCCGTCACATTCAAGTTGCGCGCAGAGGCGAAGTTTTCTGACGGCACGCCGGTCACCGCGGACGACGTCGCATTTTCCCTCTCGACACTGAAGGAGAAGGGGCACCCTCGCTTCTCGCTTCTGTTGCGCGATGTGTCCGGCGCCGAGGTGATCGATCCGCGCACGGTTCGCTACACATTCGAGGGCGACAATGTCCGCGACCTTCCCCTCGAGGTTGCCCTGCTGCCGATATTCTCCAAGGCCTACTATTCGGCCAAACCGTTCGAAATGTCGCTCGATCCCCCATTGGGCTCTGGCCCATACAGGATCGCCGATTTCAAGCCGGGCGCATACGTCAGCTACCAGCGCCGCGAGGATTATTGGGCCGAGAACCTCGCCGTGAGCCGCGGCCGGCACAACTTCGATACCGTGCGCTACGAATACTATCGTGACCGAACCGCCGAGCTCCAGAACCTCCTTAACGGCACCTACGACTTCCGCGAGGAGTTCACCTCGAAGGACTGGGCGCTCGCCTACGACGTTCCTCCAATGAAAGACGGGCGCATGCTGCGCCAGACGCTGCCGGACGAACGCCCGTCGGGCACACAGGGGTTCTTCATCAATACCCGCCGCGCCAAGTTTTCCGACATCCGCGTGCGCAAGGCGCTCGACATCGCCTACGACTTCGAGTGGGCCTCGAGAAACCTCTTTTATGGCATCTACCAGCGCACCACGAGCTACTTCGAGAACTCGGTTATGAAAGCCGCCGGGCCACCGCCGCCCGAGGAGTTGGCGCTGCTCGAACCGTTCCGCGACAAGCTTCCGCCCGAGGTCCTAAGCGCCGCGCCGTATACGCCGCCCGTCACGGACGGAACCGGCTCCGACGAGCGCAAATTCCTTCGCGAGGCCTCTGGCCTGCTCGACGCCGCCGGCTACACGGTGAAAATCGGCAAGCGCCACACCGCCAAAGGCGAGCTGTTTGAAATCGAATTCCTGACTTTCGAGCAAGGCTTCGACCGGGTCATCCAGCCCTACATCGGACGTCTCGAAAAGCTCGGCATCACCGCTACGATCCGCCGTGTCGACCCGGCACAGTATCAGCAGCGCACCAAGACGTTCGATTTCGACATGACGATCCAGCGCTATGCCATGCGCCTGACGCCAGGCATCGAGCTCAAGAACTTCTTCTCCTCCGCCGCGGCAGGCGTCGAGGGAAGCTTCAATCTGTCAGGCGTCAAGGACCCGGTCGTCGATGCGCTCGTCGAGAAGGCGATGACGGCAAAATCGCGCGACGCCCTCATAGCCGCCTGCCGCGCGCTCGACCGCGTCTTGCGCGCCGGCCACTACTGGGTTCCGCACTGGTACAAGGGTTCCCACCAAATCGCCCATTGGAACCGCTTTTCCTGGCCTGCCGTGAAACCGAAATATGATCGCGGCGCGCCCGACACATGGTGGTATGACACCGCCAAGGCACAAGCTACCAAGGCACCATAAAGGTCCAGAGAGCCCGCATGGCCGCATATCTGCTGAAGCGCATACTCCTCATTTTCCCGACACTGCTCGGGATCATGCTGCTGTCCTTCATCATCATCCAGTTCGCCCCTGGCGGACCGGTGGAGCAGATGATCGCGCAACTGACAGGACACGGCACCGAAGGCGTCGCCGGCCGTATCGGTGGCGGGGCAGGCGACCCGGGAGCGGGTGCCGGCGCCGCCAACGTCGGCGCCAATGCCGCCGATACCACGTCGATCTACCGTGGCAGCCAGGGCCTCGACCCGGCATTCATCAAGAGCCTCGAAAAGCAGTTCGGCTTCGACAAGCCTGCCCACGAGCGCTTCTTCCTGATGATGAAGAATTACGCGACCTTCGACTTCGGCAAGAGCTACTTCCGCGACAAGAGCGTGCTGGAACTCATCAAGGAGAAGCTGCCGGTCTCGATCTCCCTCGGTCTGTGGCTGACGCTGCTGACCTACCTCGTCTCGATCCCGCTCGGCATCCGGAAGGCCGTCCACGACGGCGAGCGCTTCGACGTATGGACATCGAGCGTCCTCGTCATCGGCCACGCCCTGCCGGCGTTCCTCGTCGCCGTATTCCTGCTGGTCGTTTTCGCCGGTGCATCCTTCGTCCAATGGTTCCCCTCGCGCGGCCTTTCGAGCGAGAACTGGAGCCAGCTCTCCACCATTGGCAAAATTCTGGATTACCTCTGGCACCTCGTGCTGCCGTTGACGGCAATGGCGCTTGGAACCTTCACGACCACGGCCTTCCTGACCAAGAATTCCTTCCTCGACGAAATTCGCAAGCAGTACGTTCTGACCGCCCGTGCCAAGGGTCTGACCGAGAGCCAGGTCCTCTACGGTCATGTCTTCCGGAATGCGATGCTACTCATCATCGCCGGGTTCCCGGCGGCGTTCATCTCGGCCTTCTTCACCGGCTCGCTACTCATCGAGACGATCTTTTCGCTCGATGGCCTGGGGCTGCTTTCCTTCGAATCGATCGAGAAACGCGATTACCCCGTCGTCTTCGCCAGCCTGTTCATCTTCTCGCTGATCGGACTATTCGTTAACCTGCTGTCCGACTTCATCTACACCCTCGTCGATCCCCGCATCGACTTCGAAGCCCGCGAGGTCTGAGCAATGACCACAGTGCTCGACACCGTACGGCGGACCACCGGCTTCCTGGCAGGCCTGCGCGAACGCATCGTGCCGAAGCTCACTCCCATCAACCAGCGCCGCTGGGAAAACTTCGAGTCGAACCGCCGCGGCTACTGGAGCCTCCTCATATTCGGCACGCTGTTCTTCCTGTCGCTGTTCGCCGAATTCATCGCCAACGACAGGCCGATCCTGGTCGGGTACAAGGGCGAGATATTGTATCCGGTGTTCGTCAACTACCCCGAATCGAAATTCGGCGGGTTCCTTGCCTATACCGACTACAAGGACCCGCAGAACATCGAGGAGATCGAGAAGAACGGCTGGATGCTATGGCCGCCGATCCGCTACTCCTACACGACGATCAACCGCGATTATCCGCGCCGCAAGGCAGCCGACGGCACCTGCCTCGGCTTCCCGGCTCCCCCGCCGTGGGCGACATCCCTACCGCCGTGTGACGCCGCGCCTGACCAAATGGCGCGCTACAATGCGCTCGGCAACCGCAACTGGCTGGGCCTTGACGACCAGGGTCGCGATGTTCTGGCGCGCATCATCTACGGCTTCCGGATCAGCGTCCTGTTTGGCCTCATCCTGACCATCATCGCGTCCAGCATCGGCATCATCGCCGGCGCGCTACAGGGATATTTCGGCGGACTTGTCGATCTTCTCATGCAGCGCTTCCTCGAGATATGGACCTCGATCCCGACGCTTTTCGTCCTGCTGATCATCTCCTCCCTGCTCGTGCCAGGATTCTGGACGCTGCTCGGCATCCTGCTGCTGTTCGAGTGGGTCGGCCTCGTAGGTGTCGTGCGAGCCGAATTCCTCCGCGGCCGAAATCTCGAATACGTCCGGGCGGCCCGGGCACTTGGCCTGCCCGACTGGAAGATCATGATGAAGCATTTGCTTCCGAACGCGATGGTCGCCACCGTGACGTTCCTCCCCTTCCAGTTCTCGGGCGCGATCGGCTCGCTGACGGCGCTCGACTTCCTTGGCCTGGGCCTCCCGCCGGGCTCCCCATCGCTCGGCGAATTGCTGCTCCAGGGCAAGAAGCACCTCGAGGCTCCCTGGCTGGGGCTGTCGGGCTTTATCGTAATCGCCTCGACCCTTTCGCTCCTGATTTTCATTGGCGAAGCGGCCCGCGACGCTCTCGATCCGCGCAAGACGTTCAGGTAAGTGGCTCCGATGGACACCAAGTCGCCCACCACTCCGTTGTTAGACGTCCGCAACCTCTCGGTCGCGTTCGGCAGCGGGGCGCGCCGCAACGTAGCCGTCAAGTCGGTCTCCTTCACCGTTGGCCGCGGCGAGACCGTCGCGCTTGTCGGCGAGTCGGGCTCGGGCAAAACCGTCTGCGCCCTGTCGGTCATGCGGCTGCTGCCCTACCCCACGGCCTCGCATCCCTCCGGAGAAATTCATTTCGGCGGCCTCGACCTCCTGAAGCAGGACGAGGGCGAGATGCGCAAGATCCGCGGTCGGCGCATTTCGATCATCTTTCAGGAGCCGATGACATCGCTGAACCCGCTTCAGACAATCGAGCGGCAAGTGGGCGAGGTCCTGAAGATCCACCGCGGCCTCGACGACGCCGCCGCCAAAGCCCGCGTACTCGAGCTGTTGAAAAAGGTCGGCATCCGCGACGCCGAAAAGCGCCTCCTGGCTTTCCCGCACGAACTCTCAGGCGGCCAGCGGCAGCGCGTCATGATCGCCATGGCCCTTGCCAACGAACCGGACCTCCTCATCGCCGACGAGCCGACGACCGCCCTCGACGTCACGATCCAGGCCCAGATCCTCGATTTGCTCCAGCAGCTCCAGCGCGAGCTGGGCATGGCGATGCTTCTCATCACTCACGATCTCGGTATCGTCCGCCGCATGGCCGAGCGCGTGTACGTGATGCGCCAGGGCGAGGTAGTGGAGAACGGCGGCGCCGAAAACGTCTTCCAGAACCCGCAACATGCCTATACCCGCCACTTGCTCGCAGCCGAGCCTAAAGGAACGGCACCGGTTGCCGACGAGCGCTCGCCGGTTGTACTCGAAACGACGGATCTGAAGGTCTGGTTCCCGATCAAGGCTGGACTGCTGCGCAAGACCGTCGACCACGTGAAGGCCGTCGACGGAGTTTCCTTCAAGCTCCGCGCCGGTGAGACGCTGGGCGTCGTGGGAGAATCCGGTTCGGGCAAGACGACCCTCGGGCTGGCCCTGCTCCGCCTGATCTCGTCGCAGGGGCCCATCAGCTACGCCGGGCAACGCATCGACGGGTACAAGTCCCGTGAGATGCGTCCGCTCCGTCGAGAGATGCAGATCGTCTTCCAGGACCCATACGGCTCGCTTTCGCCGCGCCTTTCCGTGGGGCAGATCATCGAGGAGGGGCTGCAGATCCAGCACCCCGACATGGACTACGAAGCCCGGCGCGATCGCGTGTCCGCCGCCCTCACCGAAGTCGGCCTCGATGGCGCTACACAGGACCGGTATCCCCACGAGTTCTCCGGCGGCCAGCGTCAGCGGATAGCCATTGCGCGCGCGATGGTGCTCGAGCCAAAGCTCGTTGTTCTCGACGAGCCGACGAGCGCCCTCGACATGAGCGTCCAGGCGCAAATCGTCGACCTGCTGCGCGACCTCCAGAAAGGCCGCGGTCTTGCGTACATGTTCATCAGCCACGATCTGAAGGTCGTTCGCGCATTGTGCAATTACGTGCTCGTGATGCGTAACGGCAAGGTGGTCGAGGAAGGCCCCTCGGTCGAGATCTTCGAACGGCCGCGCCAGGACTACACAAAGGCGTTGCTGGCGGCCGCCTTCGAGTTGAAAGTCGCCCACCGATCAGCCGTTGCCGGCTGATACCCGCCATCTGGCCCTGAAACCCGACCGGCCAATCCTGCTGCACTGCTCTGCTTCGGCGGAATGCTATTCCACGCTGATTTCGATGCGGCGGTTTTTCGCCATGTTCGCCACGCTCGTATTTGGCACGACCGGCTTCGCCAATCCAAAACCTTTCGCCGACAGTCGAGATTTGCTCACGCCACGCGAGCCGAGGAAGGTCGCGACCGAACGAGCGCGGCGCTCCGATAGCCTCAGGTTGTAGACGGCGCTGCCCCGATCGTCCGTATGTCCGCCGACGACGAGATGGCCCTGACCGCACCTCTTGAACGCCGACGCGACGCGCTCGAGTGTCGCCTTGCTCGAGCGGGTGAGCACCGCACGGGCCGTTGAGAAACGAATGCGCCCCGACTTTGCGGCGGCATCGACCGCGGCCGCGCATGCGGCAACATCGAGTTTCGACCGGCCAGCCGACGAAGCCACTCGTGAAACCGGCTTGTAGTCGGGGTTCATGACGACCGGCAGGTCCGGCACTCGCGGCGACGTGCCGAAATACGACGTGACGCCCGGCGGAGCGGATGGCGCAGCAGGCTTAACCGGGGCGGGAGCCGTGGCCGGGGCCGCCGCAACAGCGGATGAAGCCACGACCACCGGCGTCGCGGGCTTGTAGTCCGGATTGACGAACACCGGCTTGTCGGCCGGCGTCGGCGCCGTGCCGAAGAAAGTCGTCGTCCCCGGAAGTCCGGGTCTGCGCTCGGGCACGGGCGCGAGCGGTGGTGGCGGGGCTGCGACAACCACAGGCGCAAGCGGCTTATAGTCAGGATTCGGAACGGCCGGCCTGTCGCCGGCAGCCGGCGTGATTCCAAAGAAGCTCGTCGTCCCCGGAGGACCGGGTTTGCGCTCCGGCTCCGGAGCCGGCGTCATTGCGCCAATCGCCGCCGCAATCGCCTTCGAGCCCGGCGTGTAGTCGGGATTGAACACGACCGGCTTTTCCGGAGCGGACGGCCCACTGCCGAAGTAGGTCGTCGTTCCGGCGGGCGCGCTGTCGAAAACTGTCTTCGCGGTAGGTTCCGCATTCGTCACCGGAAAATATGTAGGGGTGACCGGAGACTTCGGACCAGCGGAAACGCGGTCCTCGCGAGCGGTGGGCACCTCCTGCGTCTGATTGGATACGACTACCCATGCGACCAGGAGACCGCCGGCGACCGCAAGACCAATGGGAAACAACGCCCACAGGTCGCCGCCTGAGCGCTTTTTGCTGCGACTGGCCTGAGTCGATCCGGCGACTGAGCCCGCCGCAACTGTCGAAGTCTTTTCGGCAGCATTTGCCCTCGTCGGCGACGGCTGAGAGCCACCGCTTGCCCCGCTCGCCCCGACTGATGCCGCCGACGAAGCGCCGCTCACGCCAAGCAGCGCAGCGAGTGCGGACGCCCCCGTCTCACCGGACGCCCGCTGCTGCTGGCCAAGGGCGGCCAATACGTGCGGCGCGAGCGTGCTTGTCAGCATCGCGGCTGAAGACGGGCGGATGCCCGCCAGCGTCGCGATGCTCTGATTGATGGTCCCGAGCTTGCTGCCGAACACCTGATGCAGCAACTGCGACCCGAGGCGATAGATCGGCGCCCCCGTCATTGTGCCCTGGTAGAGCGCTGGCAGCTGGTTGAGCAGCGTCCCGTCATTGACAGGGTCGCTCACGAGCCGGGCTATCGAGGATAGGCCGGACGGCGTTGCCGACACCTTGGTGATCCCACTGCCAATCGTGGACAAGGCGGTCGCGATGGCTTTCGACGTCGCCGCCGGAGATTCACCCGCGGTCTTCGCCAAGTACCCCTGAAGTTGAGGCGTCAATTCCGCTTTCAGGCGTTCGACGAGTTCGTCCGTCATTGCTGCGCATCCCCACGCTACGCTTTCGGAAGCACGCGGACGGTAGCACTCGGCTGTAAGATGCGGAAGTTGTTGAAGTTAGACAGCGTGAAGAAAAACGCCTTGGTGAACACTATACAGACCAGCACGCCTACTCGGCGGCCTCGCTCATGAACTGAAGCGCCGCCAACCGTGCGTAGACACCATTGCGACGCAAGAGATCGTTGTGTGTGCCGGTCTCGACGATCCGCCCATCCTCCAGCACGACGATACGGTCGGCCTTTTGCACCGTCGCCAGCCGGTGCGCGATGACAAGCGTCGTCCGCGTACCCATCACCTGCTCGAGAGCCCTCTGCACAAGCCGCTCGTTTTCCGCATCGAGCGCGCTCGTGGCCTCGTCGAGGAGCAGGATCGGCGCATCCTTCAGCAGCGCGCGCGCGATCGCAAGTCGCTGCCTCTGCCCGCCGGAAAGCTGCACACCGCGCTCCCCGAGCCTCGTCTCGTAGCCGTCGGGTAAGGCCTCGATGAACTGCGCCGCCTGCGCGGCCTCCGCGGCCCGCACGACAGCCGCCATGCCTGCGTTGCGTGTTCCGTAGCGGATATTCTCGGCGACGGTGTCCGCGAACAGCGCGACGTCCTGCGGCACGAGTGCGATGCGCAGGCGGATCTCGGAAAGGCTGGCGCGCGTCAGCGGCACGCCGTCGAGCAGCACCTCGCCCTCCGAGGGATCGTAAAAGCGCAACGCGAGATTGAACAACGTCGTCTTGCCGGCCCCCGATGGGCCAACGAGAGCAACGGTCTCGCCGGGCGCGATTTTGAGCGAGACGCGATCGAGAGCCGACACGCTGGGCCTCGTCGCATAGTGGAAGCGCACGCCCCTGAACTCGAGTTCGCCACGAGGCGGAACGGGAAGCGGCAGCGGTGCGGGCGGAGAAACGATTTCCGGCTCGACGGCAAGAAGCTCGGCGAGCCTCTCGGCCGCGCCCGAGGCAGAGCGAACTTCGGTCCACACCTCCGCCAGTTCGGCGAGCGCGCCAGCAGCAAAGACGGCGTAGAGCACGAACTGCGAAAGCGTCCCGCTGGAGATCTCGCCCCGCACGACAGAGGATGCACCATACCACATCACGCCGGTGATGCTTGCCACCGTAAGGAAGATGACGAGCGCGGTCAGCCCGGCGCGCGCAGCGATCCGGTCATACGCTGCCTGGAAGGAGCGCTCGACGGCCGTCGAGAAACGGGCGGAAACCTCCTTCTCGTGGCCGAACGCCTGCATGGTGCGAACCGCCGCCAGATTTTCGGCTGCATAGGCCGAACTGTCGGCCAGCGTATCCTGCGCCCGGCGCGACAGCTTTTGAACGACGCTCCCGTAAATCACCATCGGCAGCACGATGGCCGGTATCGCCAACAGCACGAGCCCGGAAAGCTTGGCGCTCGTCGCAACCATCATCACGAGCGCGCCGATCAGCATGATGACGTTGCGCAGAGCCTGGCTCAACGTCGATCCTGCGACCGTTTTGAGCTGCGTGGTATCCGCCGTGAGCCGGCTCATCACCTCGCCCGAATGCGTGCGCTCGTAGAAGGCGGGCCCGAGCAACGCCACGTGGGCGAACACGTCACGGCGCAGGTCGGCGACGATACGCTCGCCAAGCCAGTTCACGACGAACACCCGCGTTGCGCTCGAAAGGGCAAGCACAGCCCCGAACGCGATCAGCGCCATGAACCAACCATCGAGAACGTGCCCGCTCTTCGCGTCGAAACCCTGATCGATGACGCCGCGCACGATAAAGGGCACCACCAGCATGGCGATCGCCGAGACGATGAGCGCGCCAAGTCCCCCCGCAAGCGCCAACGGATAGCGCCTCAAGTACGGGAGAAGCGACATCAGCGGCTTGAGCGAGGGGCTTTGCTTCGCCGGCATGCCGTTCTGGTCTGCGGCCGGGTTCGCGGCGGTGGCCGAGTTTACTTCGGTGACCAAGTGTGATGCCTTTGCAAGGGGATAGCGCACGCCAGTCGCACGCGAGGGGAACCATGCCCGACCCAGCCTGGAACCTCAAGAGCAACCACGCCGCCTTTTCGAGCGTGTCGGCTGGCCAGGAGTGAGGCCGCCCGGTGAGATGGAGCCCGTCGCTTCGGGGCACTCTGGCTTGACCGTGGCGATCAATCGATGCAATCGCGGAGGCGGGTTCTCGTCTCAACCTCGCTTAACCCTTCGGTCCGCCGAAAAGGTTGCCGAAGCGCTTCAACTGTTCCTGCGCGCGCCCCATGATGGTATCGCGCTGCGTCAGCCGCTCGTAGGCCGACACACGATCGAGCGTATCCTTGTATTTGCTCCTGAGAGCCGGATCGCTGTCGATCACCCCCATGCGCTCGATGGGCGTGAGCGGCCCGAGCCGGCCGAGCGGCGGACGAATCAGCGTGCGCTGAACCATGGACGGCTCGCCCTTGTTGTGAAGCACGGAGACCAGAGCCTCGCCAACCCCGAGCTGTTGTATCGCCTCCTCCGTATTGATCTCCGGATTGGCGCGGAACGTCTCGGCGGCGGCCCGGATGCCCTTCTGCTCTTTCGGCGTGAAGGCGCGCAGTGCGTGCTGAATGCGGTTGCCGAGCTGGGCCGAGATGCGATCAGGTACGTCCGCGGGGTTCTGTGACACGTAGAACACGCCGACTCCCTTCGAACGGATGAGGCGCGTCACGCGCTCGATCTGCTCGAGCACCGCCTTCGGCGCATCGGTGAACAGAAGGTGGGCTTCGTCGAACAGGAAGATGAGCTTGGGCTTCTCGAGGTCCCCGACCTCAGGAAGCTTCTCGAACAGCTCGGACAGCATCCACAGCAGGAAGCTCGCGTAGAGCCGCGGCGTATTCATCAGCTTTTCGGCCGCGAGAATGTTGACGTAGCCCCGCCCGTCGGGTGCAACCCGTAGGAAGTCCATCAGGTCGAGCGCCGGCTCGCCGAAAAACAGGTCCGCTCCCTGCTCCTCGAGCACCAGCAGACGGCGCTGGATCACACCCACGGTCTGCGGCGCGATGTTGCCGTACTTGGCCCGAAGTTCTCCGGCCTTCTTGCCCATCTCGGAAATCACCTGCCGCAGATCCTTGAGATCGAGGATCTGCATGTTGGGATCGCCGCTCGCCCGTTCGTCCTCGGCCCAACGGAAGGCAATGTTGAGCACGCCTTCCTGCGGCTCGGTCAGTTCGAGCAGGCGCGACAGCAGCACCGGCCCCATTTCCTGCACAGTGGCCCGTATCGGATGTCCGTCCGCGCCGAAGATATCCCAGAAGGTCACTGGAAACGCGGCGTTCTCATACCGGTTGAGCCCCATTTCCGCGGCCCGCTTCACGAGATGTGCCTTCGGCTCCCCCTTCGCCGCTATCCCGGAAAGATCACCCTTGATGTCGGGCGCGAAAACCGGAACCCCGGCCGCCGAGAAGCCCTCGGCCAGCACTTGCAGGGTCACGGTCTTGCCAGTGCCGGTCGCCCCCGTGATGAGCCCATGCCGGTTGGCGAGCCGCAGCTCGATCACCTCTGGCCCGGCCTTCGAAAGGCCAAGCAGTATCGCGCCGTCCTGGGCGTACTCGCGCCCGTTGGCGGCTTCGATTTCCGGTTCGCTCTCAGCGCTCATGGGAAGGCTCCCGCTCGGCGGATAACGAAGTCGGATCGGCCCGACCGTCCGCAATTGAAACGCGGTGTGCATCGCATGTGACGGGGCCCAACGCAAACACGGCGGGCGGCGTCGTCCACGGCATCGGTGGTGGAAGGGCGGCGCCGTTCCGCTCCCGGCTCGAAAGATCAATGAAGGTCTGGACGCGGCTTCAAGACCAGACCGAAGCAAATCCGCTGGAAGCCCCCGTCACGGTGACCTGGACCGTCTTGGGCTCGCCCGAATCTCCCCCCGCCGCGTCCCGCACCTGCACATCGAAGCTCGCGCGCGCCCCGCTGGAGCCATCATGGACAAAGGTCACCCGCCCGCCGATGAGATCCGATTGCGTGAACGTGCTCGACGCCCGCGAACGGTCCCCCATCAGCGCGACCATCCCACCGACTTCATTCGATACATGGAACACGAGAGCGGACGCTGTGTCGTCCGGGTCGATTGCGGTGATATCGGCCGGCGTGATGCGCGCCGAGCGCCCACGCTGAACCGTGATCTCGAAGTCCCCCTCGAGCCGTGGCGGCATGTTTCGCACTTCGGCGACGAGGTCGGCGCCATTCTCCATGGCAAGCCGCACATACTGCACGGTCCCGGTGACGCTGCCCGAGTCGGCGATGCGCAGCAGGCCGTCGACCACGATATCGCCCTCGAGCGCGCCGCTGACGTCGGCCGATCCGCACTTGATCTGGCCGCGGACCTTGCCGCCCTGGTGCACGATAACCTCGCCGGCAACGATCTCGCCCTCGACGTACCCCATGACCTCGATCCGCCTGCACCGGCGGATAGATCCCTTGATCGCCGTTTCCGCGGTGACGATCACGGCACCCGTATGCTCGCTCATGGATTCCCCCTCGACAGATTAACGCCTCGAAACGGGCGGCATATAGGACCGCACCTGCGTCATCACCATGACCGCGCCCGATTGAGCCCTTGTGGAACGGCCTGTGGCGCAGCCGCCACGGGCCCGGTCAACAGAGAACACGCTTCCTCATAGCCATCACAGGCACTATGTAGCGAACAATGGCCGCTGTCGGCGGCTGACTGGACGATGGCAATCAAATGGCCGATTTGAAGCTGCAGGCACTCGATACCGAAGACTTGAAGGTGATTTCCGCGCACTGCCAGGACGCAATCGTGCGCGTTGCCGATCTGGTATACGAGCCGCGCGAGCGGCGGTTTGCACTCTTGTGCAACCGCTTTGATTGGCACCAGGCAAGCAGGCGGCGCAGCTGGTTTTTCTGGCGGCAGTATGCGCGCCGGCAGGCTGGATTGCGCTTCGAGGGCGTCCGCCGCGTGAGATTTCAGGGATTCCAGCCGGCCGATGGCCAGAAGTCTCCCGAGGCCGCGCTGACCCTGCTCGCCATCACCTTCACCCCCGATGCCGAGGCTTCTCCGTCGGGCCACATCACTCTCTCGTTCGGCGGTGGCGCGACCCTGCGGCTCGATGTCGATTGTATCGAGGCGGAGTTGCGCGATCTTGGCGCCGTGTGGTCTACGGATAAGAAACCGGACCACGGACCGGATCGAGTGGCCGAAACGGAAGCCACCAGCCAAACAAAGATTTGAGGAGCGGCTCCAGGCCGAACCCGACCCATGCCGAAACGGCTCAAGTCCAGCGATCCCCAGTTCGGGGTGGCATTCGATGCATTGCTCGCCGAAAAACGCGAGGTCTCCGACGATGTCGATTCGACCGTCCGTGCGATCATCGCGGATGTCCGCAGTCGCGGCGACGCCGCTCTGATCGACTATTCGCGCCGCTTCGACCAGATCGACATCGCGGCCTCGGGACTTCGCGTCACCCCCGGCGAAATTTCCGCCGCGGTCGCCGCATGCAGCCGTGAGACGCTCGACGCCCTTCGCTTCGCTCACGATCGCATCAAGGCCCACCACCTGCACCAGCTTCCCGAGAGCGGCTCCTACCGCGACGCCGCAGGCGTAGAGCTCGGCTGGCGTTGGACGCCGGTCGACAGCGTCGGCCTATACGTGCCGGGCGGCACGGCCTCCTACCCAAGCTCCGTCCTGATGAACGCCGCGCCCGCCAAAGTGGCCGGGGTCGCGCGCGTCGTGATGGTCGTACCAACCCCGAAAGGCATACTCAACCCGTTGGTGCTGGCAGCCGCCGAGCTGGCCGGGGTCGACGAAATTTACCGCGTCGGCGGAGCACAGGCCATCGCCGCGCTCGCCTACGGAACCCAGACCATCGCGCCGGTCGTCAAGATCGTCGGCCCGGGCAACGCCTACGTCGCCGCGGCCAAGCGCCAGGTCTTTGGCCACGTCGGCATCGACAGCGTCGCCGGACCATCAGAGGTGCTCGTCATCGCAGATGCCGGCAACGATCCCGACTGGATCGCGGCGGACCTCCTGGCGCAAGCCGAGCACGATACGGCAGCCCAATCGATACTCATCACCGACAGTCAATCCTTTGCCGACGCCGTCGATGCCGCCGTGTCGAGGCAACTGTCGAGCCTTCCCCGGAGCGGGATCGCGTCGGCGTCCTGGCGCGAATTCGGCGCGATCATCGAAGTCGACTCGTTCGACGAGGCCCCGGCTCTCGCCAATCGCATCGCCGCCGAACATCTCCAGATCGTCACCGCGGACCCGGACGCGCTCGCTTCCCGCATCAACAACGCCGGCGCAATTTTCCTTGGTGCCCACACGCCCGAGGCGATCGGGGACTACGTGTCCGGCTGCAATCACGTGCTTCCCACCGCCCGCAGCGCACGCTTTTCTTCCGGGCTCGGCACGCTCGACTACATGAAGCGCACGTCGATGCTCCGGCTCGACCCGGCCTCGCTCGCGGCCGTGGGGCCGGCGGCAATGACCCTCGCCCGCTCGGAAGGCCTCGAGGGGCACCGGCGCTCGGTCGAGCTCCGCCTGGAGACGAAGCCCGGCAGTCATGCCGCGGCGAACGCCGCCGGAGAAAACGTTGCATGAGCACAGGTGATACGGGTCCCGCAGCCGCACCGGCCCCCGAGGGATCGCGCGATCGGCTGAAGGCGATCTCGCTCGACCAGGGCTCGATCGGTCATGGCAACCACCACATCGAGCACGAGCGCGAGGTCGCAATCTTCGACCTCCTCGACGGCAACGTGTTCGCGGTCGTGGGCCGTGACGACGGTCCCTATACATTGAAGCTGTCGATCGCCGACGAACGGCTCGTCTTCGAGATCGGAACCCAGACTGAACCTCTGGTCCTTTCCCATCCGCTCTCACTCGCCCCATTCAAGCGCATAATCCGCGATTATTTCGTTGTCTGCGACACCTATTACGAGGCCATTCGCTCAGCGCCGCCGTCCCGCATCCAGGCGATCGACATGGGCCGCCGCAGCCTCCACGACGACGCGAGCCGCCTGCTCATCGAGCGCCTGTCCGACAAGATCCGGATTGATTTCGACACGGCCCGCCGCCTGTTCACGCTCATCGCTGCGTTGCACTGGAAGGGGTGACGTTCGCCGCGCCATCGGCGGGAGAGGCCACACCACCACTACTCCTGAGGCTTCGATCTCGGCCTGCAGGCGGCCGTCACGATCTCTACGATCCGCTCCGGCGGCGTGTCGACGGCCAGGGCATGGAAGTCGCCTGAAACGGCAAGTGCTTGTTCGAGGCGCTTGTGGAACGCCCTCCGGCCGATCTCGATGGCTCCGAACTGCCGCAGATGCTGTGTCACGAACTGCGTATCGAGCAGTGTGAAACCGCCGTAGATTAGGCGCGCGCATAGGTGGATCAACGCAATCTTGCTGGCATCCCTTGCCTCGGAGAACATGCTCTCGCCGAAGAACGCGCCCTTGAGGGCCACGCCATAGAGCCCACCGACCATCGCCTCGCCGTCCCACACCTCCACCGTATGGCAGTGACCGAGTTCGAACAGCTCACCATAGAGTGACCGGATACGATCGTTGATCCAGGTACTCTGGCGGCCGGGCCGCGCCGCGGCGCACCCCTCGATCGTGGTCTCGAAATCGCTGTCGATTTTGACCTTGAAGGGCGTATTCCGGATCGTCCGTGCGAGGCGGCTGGGAACATTGACGGCATCGAGCGGCATCACGCCACGGTGCTGTGGCTCGATCCAGTAAAGGGCGGGATCATCCGCGCTTTCTGCCATCGGAAATATACCACAACTATATGCCTTGAGGAGCACTTGCGGCGTGATCTCGATCACAAACTGGTCGCGCGCGGCCATCCTGAAGACGTTCCTCGCATGTGTTGGGAAGGCCCCCACGGCAAGCCCCGAGTTTGGCAACTCTATGACGGGCGCGCAACAATCGGAAGCGCGAGATCTCAGGCCGGAAGCCGCCACCCCAACGCCGAGCCCCCAAGCCAGGACATGCACTTTCCCTGCCCGCTCAGGCGCACAGGGTCGCTGTCGCTGGTTCTTCGATGGACGAGTGAGGTCAGTTGAAATCGGCGGCCGTGAGGATTGGCGTGAAGGGCAGCCCAGCGCCGGCAAATGTCTCGGCCGCGCCCTCCTGGCGATCGACAACGGTCACGACCCTGACGACCGTTCCGCCGGCGGCCTTCACGGCCTCGACCGCCTTCAACGCCGACCCACCCGTCGTCGTCACGTCCTCGACGATCACGACACGGCGCCCCTCGATCGTCTCGCCCTTGGCCAGCCCCTCGATCAGGCTCTGCGTTCCATGCTCCTTGGCCTGCTTGCGCACGAAGAATGCCGGCGTCGGACGGCCTGAGCCATGGCTGACGGCGGCAACCGCCGTTGCGATCGGCACCGCGCCCATCTCGAGCCCGCCGACGAGATCGGCGCGATCCTTTGCCATCGCGTCTAGCATCAGCAGGCCGATGAGGTGTGCCCCCTCCGGGTGCAACATCGTCGGCTTCATGTTGAAATAGAAATTCGATGTCCGCCCCGAGGCGAGCTTCATCTCGGCGCCCGTCGAGAACGAGCGTTCCTTCACGATCGCGATCAGTCGGCTACGGGCAACGGTGGTCGTTGACATCGAGTTTTGGCTCCGGCGGGGAAGGCCCGCAATGCAACTGAGAATTCCCGACGCAATTCGCGACCCGATCGTCGCTGTCAAGAACTATCCCCTTGTTATCCCGTCCGAGCAGATTTCTCTGGATCGTTCGCCGCCCACGCTTGCCGAGGCCGGGTGCGGTTTCTAGCCTGCGCTCTTGATCACGATCGCTCAGAGGTTTTTGCCCATGTCCACGCTGCAAGGTGCCGCCCAGGCCCAGCTCCGCCAGTTCGTCGAGCAGATCGAGCGCCTCGAGCAGGAAAAGAAGGCTCTTTCCGACGACATCCGCGACAAGTATCTTGAGGCGAAGGGCGTCGGCTTCGACGTCAAGGCGCTGCGAAAAATCATCCAGCTCCGCAAGAAGAGCAAGACCGAGCGTCAGGAAGAAGAGTCGATCCTCGAGGTCTACATGCACGCCCTCGGCATGCTCCCGGCCGCGACGGACGCTTACGAGCACGCTGCCAACGAGATGCTCGACGCCGCCGAATAGCCCGCACGAAACGGATCAGCCCAATTCGCCGAACCCGGCCTTACACGTGGAACACGATCGAGCTGGTATTTTGAGCCGCAGGGAGTAAACCGGGCGCCGTCGATCTGCCAACTCAGCGTGCGCGCCCATGACCTTGACAGCCATCTACACCCGCGCGCTCGGACTGCTCGAACCGCAGAAGTGGCTCGCGATCGGCCTTGCGGCCGCAAGCACCGTGATCGGCATCATACAGCTGATCGAGCCCATCCTCTTTGGGCGCGTCGTCGATGCTCTCTCGAAGGGCGAAGCGGCGTTCCCGATTATTGGTCTGTGGGCCGCCCTCGGACTTGCGAGCATCGCGGCGAGCGTCGTCGTCTCCGTTTACGCAGACCGCCTTGCCCACCGGCGCCGGCTGGCAGCCATGGCTACCGCGTTCGAGCGCGCCAACGCCCTGCCACTGGCCTACCATGCCGAAAAGGGCTCTGGCGCCGTCGTCCGCAATATCCTTGCGGGAACCGACACGCTCTTCTCCTTCTGGCTCGGCGTGTTGCGGGACCAGCTGACGGCCATCGTCGGCATTGTTCTCCTCGTGCCGACCGCACTTGCCATGGACTGGCGCATGGCGCTCATTCTGGCGTTCCTCGCCGTCGCCTATACGGCCATGAACACGCTCGTCATCAACAAGACGAGCTCCGGCCAGGCGGCAATCGAGAAGTACCACTCCGAAGTCTATGGCCGCGTCGGCGACGTTATCGGCAATGTGACGGTGGTGCAGTCGTTCGCGCGCATCCCCGCCGAAGTGGCCGCGATGCAGGCGCTGATGCGCGACCTCCTCGCCCATCAGTTCCCCGTTCTCACCTGGTGGGGGCTCCTCGCCGTCCTCCAGCGAGCCGCCGCCACGTTGACCATGGTCGCCGTGTTCGCGGTCGGTGCGATCCTCGCGCAGCGCGGCGAGTTGACGGTCGGCGAAATCGTCGCCTTCGTTGCGTTCGCCAATCTCCTGATCGGCAAGCTCGACCAGCTCTCGGGCTTCATCGTGCGCATCTATCAGCAGGCTCCGACGATGCGCACCTACTTCGACCTCATCGACGAGCAACCTTCGATCGTCGAGAAGCCTGGCGCAACAGACCTTGTCGTGAGAGACGGCCACGTCACCTACGAAGGCGTATCGTTCCGCTTTCCCGGTAGCACGCAGGGCGTGTTCAATCTGTCGTTCGAGGCAAAACCGGGCGCGACTGTGGCCTTGGTCGGACCGACCGGCTCGGGAAAAACGACGACACTCGGCCTACTTCAGCGCATGCGCGCCACGAATTCAGGCCGCATCACCATCGATGGAACCGACGTCGCCGACGTCACGCTCTCATCGCTCCGCCAGCAGATCTCCATCGTGTTCCAGGATGCCGGACTGTTCAACCGGTCGATCGCCGACAATATCCGGATCGGCAAGCCGGGCGCGACGCGGGAGGACGTCGAGGCCGCGGCAAAGCTGGCCGAGGCCCATGACTTCATCATCGAAAAGCCCGGCGGCTACGACTTCGTCATTGGCGAGCGCGGTGCCTCTCTGTCCGGCGGGGAACGCCAGCGCCTGGCCATCGCCCGAGCGATCCTGAAGGACGCACCCATCCTGATCCTGGACGAGGCGACGAGCGCCCTCGACGCCGCAACCGAAGCCCGCATCAAGTCCGCCCTCGACGCCCTTCGCAAAGGTCGCACGACGTTCGTCATCGCCCACCGGCTGTCGACCGTCGCCAATGCTGATGAGATTCTGGTTCTCGACCACGGTCGCATCGTCGAGCGCGGCACGTTCACGTCCCTGGTGGCGGCGAAAGGCCTGTTTGCCAAAATGGTCGCCGAGGGCGGTTTCACGGTCCCCACAAAGGACGATGCCCCGACACCGCAGATGCCCTGGACGGCCTCGAACTGACGAGAAGGGCGCCGAATGGATGTGCCCTCACGGGAATGCGACCGACTCGCGAGGCCATTCCAGTTTATTTACGCTCTTTAAACGATCACAGGCAATCCTGTGTTTGATGCGGGCGGCTCATTTCGTCGCCGACGCACCCTGGCATGATGCCTTGACCGGCCAGAATACTGGCATGTTCCATTACTTCTACATACTGGCGGCAACCGGTCGCGCGGTTCCCTCACGCGCCGAACCTTGATTGCACCCTTCACTTTGGCCAAGACGATGCAAATTCAGAATTTGTTTTCCAAAGTTGGAACCCAAAAACCGCAAGGCGACGTCGAGACGATCCCCTCCATCGAGTTGCAGGACCTCCGCGGTCAGGTCGCAGCGCTCAACAAGTCGCTCGCCGTCATCGAATTCAGCCTCGATGGACATATCATCAGGGCCAATGACAACTTCCTGAAAACGATCGGCTACAGCCTCGACGAGGTCAAGGGCAAGCATCACAGCATGTTCGTCGAGAAGGCGGAGCGGAATGGAAGTGAGTATTCTCAGTTCTGGAACAGCCTCCGGCGCGGTGAATTCCGTCAGGCTGAATACAAACGTATTGGAAAGCTCGGAAAAGAGATCTGGATTCAGGCATCCTATAATCCCATCCTCGATCGAGAAGGCAGGCCATTCAAGGTCATCAAGTATGCCACGGATGTGACCGAGCAGAAGCTGAGGAATGCCGACTATCTCGGCCAGATCCAGGCCATCAGCAGATCACAGGCAACGATCGAGTTCTCGCTCGATGGCATGATACTCAACGCCAACGAGAACTTTCTCAAGGCGATGGGATACGCGCTCGACGACATCAAAGGGAAGCCACACAGCATTTTCGTCGCGCCAGCAGATAAGGGAAGCAACGAATATCGCAAATTCTGGGACGACCTCAGGACCGGCATATTCCGCGACGGCGAATTCAAGAGGATTGGCCGCAACAGCAAGGAAGTCTGGATTCAGGCGACCTACAATCCGATATTTGATCTGAACGGCAGGCCCTACAAGATCGTCAAATATGCGACGGACGTGACCGATCGCAAGGTTCGCGACGCGGAATATTCAGGCCGCATCCAGGCGATGGACAAATCACAGGCCGTGATCGAACTCAAACTGGATGGAACAATCCTCACGGCAAACGAAAATTTCCTGCGCGTGATGGGCTACACCCTGGATGAGATACAGGGTCAGCATCACAGAATGTTCATGGACCCCGCGGATCTGTCCGCCGATAAATATGATCAGTTCTGGTCGAAGCTGAGGAATGGATTCTCCCAGCAGTCCGAGTTCAAGCGGATCGGAAAGAACGGAAAGCAGGTTTGGCTGCAGGCAACGTACAATTCGATTACCGACCTGAATGGAAATCCATGGAAAGTCGTGAAGTACGCGACCGAGGTCACGGACAAGGTCCAGGCCGAGCAGACGCTTCAGCAGGCGGTCCGTGAGGTTCAAAGCGCCGTCTCCGCGGCCCGCAACAATGACCTGACCGTGCGTACGCCGCTGGACGGCAAGTCAGGCCGCATCGCCGAGCTTTGCCTGGGCGTCAACGGCCTTCTGGACACCATGAGCGGCATCGTTGCAACAATCTGCGAAGCGGCCGAGACGCTCACCGCATCCTCGCGTGAACTTGCATATGGCAATACGGAGCTGTCACAGCGAACCGAGGAGCAGGCGGCCAGCCTCAAGGAAACGACCGGCAGCCTGGGCGAATTCACCAATACCGTGAAGCAGAACGCCGACAGTGCGCACCGGGCAAACGAGCTTGCAGGCTCGGCGTCCGAGATTGCCACGAAAGGCGGGGAGGTCGTGAATGAGGTCGTCACGACCATGGACAGCATCTCCCAGGCGAGCCGCAAGATCGCAGACATCATTGGCGTGATCGACGAGATCTCGTTCCAGACCAACATCCTCGCCCTCAATGCGGCGGTCGAGGCGGCTCGCGCCGGTGACAACGGCCGCGGCTTTGCGGTGGTCGCGGCAGAGGTTCGCAATCTGGCGCAGCGAAGCACGAACGCGGCCAAGGAGATCAAGACCTTGATTTCCGACTCGGTGAACAAGGTCGAGATCGGCTCCAAGCTCGTGGAAAGCGCCGGCAACACGATGATCGAGCTCGTAGCCGGCGTTCAGGGCGTCCGCAAGATCATGGCCGACATCTCAGCCGCATCCCGCGAGCAGCAGAACGGCATCGAGCACATCAACTCCGCCGTACTGCAGATGGACAAGATCACCCAGCAGAACGCCGCGCTTGTGGAAGAGGCTGCTTACGCCTCAAGGTCGATGGAGGAGCAGACCGAGGCTCTCGACAACTTGGTCTCAACTTTCAAGATCAGCTCGGATCATCGTGCGGGCGTTCGAAGTGGGCAGACGGCATCGCGGTCGACCGAGCATCAAACGGGTGGCGAACCCATGACCCGGACCACGGCCGCAACCATGGTCGCCCGGAAAGCGTCCCGGGCCGGATAGTTGTAAAGTGGATCGGCGGCGCGGCCCACTAGCGCGCCGAAATGGCGGCGCCCGCGAGGAGAAGTCGTGCCTCGCCCTACCGAAGAACCATTCCCGACCACGTATTGCGCCGGGCCCACCACTGCCCGCGAATTGTCCTCGCGCAGTTCCTCGCCATCATGCAGGATCGAGTTGTGGACCCTTTAAGGTCCAACCACACCCGATTGCGCCAAGGGGGCTCCAAAATGACGAACGTGCCCGATCCCGCACGAGAAGAGCCTGAGGGCTTCGGTCGATCCCAGATCAAGGCGATCATCGCGAATATCCGTGCGCTGGAAAACGAGCTCGAGGAAGCTTTTGCGAAGACCCGCGCCGATCTGCGCATGCGCATTGAGAACGACCGGATCGTCTTCGAGGAGCAGATCCTGAAGCGCCATCGCGAGTTAAAGATCAAGCTCTGGGATTATATCCGCAGCGCGCCCCTATTGGTCGTGCTGACCGCGCCGCTGATATACGTGCTCATAATTCCGATGGTGTTGCTCGACATAACCGTGTCGATCTATCACGCTATTTGTTTTCCAGTTTACGGCATCAAGAAAGTGCGGCGTTCCGAATATATTGTATTCGACCGCCAAAATCTGGCCTACCTTAACATTGTCGAGAAGCTGAACTGCGCGTATTGCTCGTATGCCAACGGCCTATTCGCATACGTTCGCGAAATCGCCGCGCGAACCGAGCAGTACTGGTGCCCGATCAAGCATGTCCGACGCCTGATCTCCCCGCACGCCCATTATGCCGAGTTCGTCGATTACGGCGACGCCGAAGCCTACCACACGCAATTGACCGAGCTTCGCCGCAAGCTGGCCGACGAGCAAGACGCCACGCCCGACCCATCCGCAAAATCCGGTTAGTGCTCTGGACCAAACGCACGTTTCCCTGCGGATGTCGTCGAGCGCTCGTGCCTCCAGTGCACGACCAAAGGCCTGCCAGTGATCCGGCGAGACGCCAGGGTACGAAGCGTCGGAGGTCTAACATCAGCCTCGCAATTCCCTACCCTGCCCCGGTCCCGCTTGGTCTCTCGACACCCACTCGCCTGCCGAGGCTTCCAGCCCCGTACGAATAAGCCCCGAGAGCGACCACCCATGGTGATCGATTGCCGGTTGCGAGTGGAGTGAGCTCAATGTGTCCGATGCCATGTGGCCCGAGACTTTAAATGGACGGGGCCTTCAAGACTCAAGCGCCCGGCGCACGGCGCTCACGACCTGCAGCTGCTCATTGGGATCAAGGTAGGGATGCATCGGCAGACTAAGAACTTCTTGCGGCAGTCGTTCCGCAACTGAGACGCCGCCGACTGCGACTGGAAAATCCCTGTAGGCGGGTTGATGGTGGAGAGGGCGAGGATAATAGATCTGGGTCGGGATGCCCGAGGTCTTTAATTCCGCGGCAAGGGCCTCCCGTCGATCCATGGGCACCCGAATCGTATATTGGGCCCAGGCGGATTGCGCGTCGCCGTCGACAAACGGCACCGCGACATGATTCCGCAACTCTGAACCGTAGAAGTCGGCGATCCGCTGTCTCTCATCGAGTTCATTCGGAAAGATCTTGAGTTTTTCGATTAGTATTGCAGCCTGGATCGTGTCGAGACGACCATTGATACCCACCCGGACGACATCGTATTTTTCGACACCCTTTCCGTGCAGTCTGATCGATCGCATGATTTCAGCGTCCGCGTCGTCGTCCGTAAAGAGGGCACCACCGTCGCCATAGCAACCGAGCGGCTTGGCCGGAAAAAAGCTCGTGGCGGTGATGTCACCAAGCGTTCCGGTTCTGCGGCCGCGATAGCTCGCACCAAATGACTGCGCAGCATCAGCAAGCACCCAGAGCCCATTTGCTCGAGCAAACGAGCCAATTGCATCATAGTCGGCCGGCAATCCGAAAAGGTCGACCGAGATAATGCCGACGGGCCTCAAGCCGGCCTCACGCGCCGCCTGTAAGCCGCGATTAAGGAGTTGTGGACCTACGTTGAAAGTCTTCTCAGACACCTCAACAAAGACGGGGCTGGCGCCTAAGATGGCAATTGTCTCGGGCGTGGCTGTGTATGTGAATGCGGGGCAGAGGACTGCATCGCCACGTACGACGCCCTTTGCCATCATGGCGATCAGCAGTGCATCCGTACCGCTTGCGCAGGTAATGGCATGGCGCGCTCCCGTGAACTCCGCGAGCAACCGCTCTAGCGTATCCACTTCCGGACCCATGATGAACTGACCATGGTCCAGAACACGTGCTATCGCGCGATCAAGCTCTCCCCTGATGCGGTCGCGCTGTCTCTTGAGATCGATGAACTCCATCGCGCACTGTTTTCCTTCTTGCGATCTCGGCCTTAGGCCACGTTGCTGGCAACTGGCTCCAGGCCGCTTCCGTCCGCCCGGAACGCATATTGCGTGCCATCGATCGGGCAGACGAGATCATCTGTAAGGCGGCCACCGGCGCGACTCATCCAGCCGATCCGCCGGGCCGGAACACCCGCCATCAACGCGTGAGCGGCGACGGTACCGGTGACGACGGCGCCGGCCGCAATGAAGCAATATTCGCCGAGCGTGTTGCCGCAAACGATGGTGGCGTTGGCACCGATGGTAGCCCCGCGCTTTACGAGTGTCCGTTTGAACTCATTCTTGCGTTCGATTTCGGCGCGCGGGTTCAAGACGTTGGTAAACACACAACTCGGTCCGCAGAACACTCCGTCCTCGAGTTCAACACCTGAATAAAGGCTGACGTTATTCTGGATCTTGCAGTTATTGCCGATCCTGACGCTTGGCCCAATCATGACGTTCTGGCCGATCGAGCAATTCTGCCCAATATCGCAATCCCTGAGGATATGGACAAAGTGCCAGATCTTGGTGGCGGCGCCGATGCGTACTGGCTCGTCCACGTACGCGCTCTCGTGGACGAACACGCCATCAAACCGGCCAGCCATGCTGATACCTTACATTATTGCCCAGTACGCGCTGCAGGAATGGGTGTTGTTCACCCTTGCTCAGCTCAATCTGCGCCGTTCGGATGCCGGCCACTGCCTCGATCGAGGGACGCACTTCATCCAGCGGAAAGCCGCGCCCCTCATTGATCTCCAAATAGCTCAGCGTATGTAGATCAGTGAAGCCTTCGGAAAACTCGATCTCTCGGCCGTCTACCGAAATTGAGCGGAAGGTCTTCTGCTTGGCTGCGACGACCTCCGGCACATCACGGACGTTGATTGACAGAAACCATCGCACCCGAGCTCGTTGATACTCCAGGTAGCCAGCAGAGCAGTCAATGGCTCGATGATGCACGACGTTGCGTTGTAAAGGTCCGAATACAAAAGCGAGCATGTCAAAAAAATGCACACCTATGTTGGTTGCAATACCGCCCGACTTTGATTCATCGCCTTTCCATGACACGTAGTACCAGCGTCCGCGTGAAGTCACGTAAGTCAAATCGACGTCGTGGATCTTGCCGGGCTCACTGTTCTGAATTTCGTCTCGGAGCGCGATGATTGCCGGATGTAGGCGCAATTGCAGGATCGTATTGATCCGCCGACCCGTGCTCTTTTCCATCGCGGCAAGTCCGTCGATGTTCCAGGGATTGAGCACCAGGGGCTTTTCGCAGATTGCGTCCGCGCCAGCACGGAGTGCAAAACGGATATGCGCATCATGTAGATAATTGGGCGAGCAGATACTGACGTAGTCGAGAGGTCGCCCCTCGCGCGAGAGCCGATCAACATATCGATCGAAGCGTTCAAACTCAGTGAAGAAGCGCGCTTCGGGAAAATAGCTGTCCATTACACCGACCGAGTCCGACGGATCGAGCGCCGCGGTCAGGTTCCCCCCCGTCTCCTTGATGGCACGCAGATGACGCGGCGCGATATAGCCGCCAGCCCCGACGAGTGCGTAAGACTTGCCTTGCTCTACTGCGGCCAATTCGACCACTCCCCTCTTACAACTCTTGCTCTGAAACCGTCCCATGCGCGGGCCCGGTACCATGCGGCGCATTGCACCAGCGCCTTATGATCCGCGAAGCTTGGCATTGCGCGTCATCCGCCCCTTCGGCGCGCCACATCGCTCGCTGCCGGGAAATGATCATAATCGGTCTGCGGAGGCAACGCGCCACGCCGCCAATTTCATAACCGGTTCCGACGCGCGGCAACAGTGCTCGTTATCGGATCCCCTGGCGCAAAATAGTGCAGAATTGCATGCAATTCTGCATGCTAGGACTTAGCCGGCGCGCGCGCCGCATTGATCAGGGAACGTTCTCTTGGAACCAAGTACGCTCTACCGAGGAGCGCACGAACGCATCGCTCGATCCAACAGGACCACACCTGCCAGCACGTTACTTGGCCTGCTCGCCAAAGACGCCATAGTCCCCTCTGCAGAGAGCGGAATAAAGAACAACAAGTCTCTGCGGCTCGTCGAGGCCAGACTTCGCATTCTCGGAGGGCATGGCTCTCCAGATGCCGCTTTGCATGAGATGCCGTTGGCCGCGGGTCCGCGGGATCGGGCCAATGCGATGAGGGACACCGGCCAGAGTTGCAATGATGAGAGCCGCGATGCCGCCAGTCCGGCAGTCCACCACGTCATACTGTGCACTCCGCAGATGCTGATAGAGTTTGACGTACCATGGAAAAGGGAAACTCGGAATTAGCTCTCGTGCCGTTCCGTCGGCAATCTGCCAATCAGGGCAAGAGAGGACAAGCTTACTGGCCAATATTCCGTCCATCGCGAGAAGCTTTCGATGTGTCGGATCAATCTCGTCCGGAGTTGCCAGCAGCAGACATACCCTGGGCTTCGGCGGAGGCGGCAAAGCTGAAATCGACGCTGTGCGCCAGCTTCCGAAGCTCTCGATCTGGCCCAATTGCATTTCGCCGGCCAGCACCGATTCGGCTTCCGGCCACCAACTGTGGTTCCAGATGAAGCGCTGAATGCCATAGCGCGCACAAGTCTCGGAGAGCTGCCTCGTCACGCGCGGGAAGATCGGCTCCAGAAGATCGAAGCCGTAGCCGTGCGCACCCCAGAGGACGGCGTGCTTGGTCTCGCCAGCGATTGTTTCAGTCGCTGTCAACGGAAACACGATGACGCGCTCGGGAGAGATCTCGCGCAGCCGATCAAGAAGCAGTGCCTGGCCATCCTCTATCAGCGTTCGTCGCGCCTGCCGCTGACGCCATCCGGTGAGCAGCGCATATGCCGACAACAGGGTGGTCACGACAAAAGCCGAGATTGCAGCCACATGCCCAGTTTCGACACCAAACCCGACCCAGAGACCCGCCGGGATGACGGCGAAGAATACGTAAAGGGGACCTGCTCCAAGGCCCTTCAGGGCATCCACCATTGCGGTGAGAACAGCCCAGGTGAGCGAACCCACGGTCCACACCACAAGCCATGTTGGCGGCCAAGGCGCGCCCACAATGAGTGTCGCAGGCATCAGAATAAGCGCCGGAGCATAGCCGAAGATCAGCCGCAGATGCTGCAGCCATCCGCGCCAACCACGGATATGGAGGGCGCCTCTCTCATCGACGCCGTGCACTCCGTAGATCGGCGAACTCCGTATTGCATGGCCGCCCAAATACCGCCAGTTGCGCGTCCAGAATCGGACGATGTCCAGGTGAGCGGCCCATTGATACAGCATGGGCCCCGGCCCCACAGCGAAAGCTGCAACACCCAATCCCAGCAGAGGCATGATGGCAGCGACGGGCGATCCCAGTGCCACGGCCCAGGGAAGCCACAAGAAGAGCATCAGCTGCGTCGTCATCTTGTGAGTGAGCCAAATGGCGGCCGTCGCCAGAGCAGCAATGCACCAAAGTGCGAGGCTCGCGTTGCCTGCGGAAGTCACGGCCAGCACTTCGCTCGCCATCTTCACGACGAGGAAGAGATTGCCAAAACTCCGCGGATTGAGTTGCGTATTGTAGGCAACAAGCGTCGGGGCAAACAGCGATACAAGCAGCGCCGACAAAAGCCCCGGCCAACCCAAACCAAGCCAGGCGGCCAAGCCCAAACCGATAGCCAACGCGACCGCGTCGGCAACTTGGCACAACCAGACTGACTTATTACCCTGTAAAAAATCCGAAGGGAATTTCGATAGCAGCCAGCCAAATGCAGGTGGATAGGCCTGTTCCGGCGGCTCCAGCAAATAACGACCGTCGAATTTAACCGGCAAGCACCGATGCCTGCGGAAGGCCTCTGCCGCAAGCAGCCAATAATAGTGATCGACCTTCAGGGACGAGGACTGTCGAATGAAAAGGAAACGCGCCAAGCCGCCGAGCAACACGATCGTGATGGCGCATCCGGCCGCCGTCACGTCGCCATAACTCTGGGCATCGATCACCGCGGACGTTCCACATCCAATACCGACAGTTCAGCCTCGGCGGGCAATTCGAACACCCCTGCGTTCACTGAGTCGTGTTTGATTGTGAATGTCGGCGGCTTGCTCGCCATCAGGTTGGGAACGCCGTAGCCCGAGCACAGCTTGCAGATGTCGACGTTACCCTGTTCCTTGATGATGCGCCGACGGAACCCACGCATCTTCTCGCCGTTCCAGATTTCTCTCAACGGACGCTCGAAGGCATTGCCGAATACATGCTTGCCGCGTGGATCGCGACAGCAGGGAACGACAGAGCCATCGACATTGACGACCAACGAGTTCCAGATCCAGGTGCACTCATTGTCTGGAAGTACTTTCGGTCTCAGGACGCCCCTCTCGAAGGCTGCCTCGTCATAGAACCAGTACTTCCGATCGGTCGGGAGCAGTTCCCGCCCTTCGGCAACGGAGCGAACGCAAGGATCGATGATATTGGCACGATCGACGCCCTTGGCTTTCGCCCAGCGCATGAACTCATCGATCTCGTTTTCATTGTGCTTCATGACAATGAAGCCGACATTTATTTGAACATTTGAGTCTGGTGCCGCGCGGCGGCGCTCCAGCAATTCATCGAGATTTCGCAGCGTGCGTTCGAGATCGCCTCGCACGCGATACTTGCCATGCGTGCTCTGCGTCAGGCCGCCAATCTGAAAGTTTATTTCGTTTATGTCCGAGTAGATCACACCCTCGGCGTTGACAAAGTCACCGTTAGTGCACGTCTCCACGTAAATGTTCTTGGTGCGAGCATAGCGGATCATTTCATAGGCGTGCTTATTGAGAAACGGTTCGCCCATGAAATAGAACATTAAAACCGACGTGGTCGGCGCAATCTGGTCGATGAACTCCCGGTATATGTCAGGATCCATAATACCTTTAACACGACCAAGGCTGCCGTTGCCGGTCTCGCAGACAGGGCAGCGCATGTTGCAGGCGTTCGTAGGCTCGATTGAAACGTGCACTGGCATCATGAGCGGACCGACCCGCTTTAGCTTCGACATTGTCGTATTATATAATAAAGATTGCCATCCCTTCGGTCGCCTGGCCAGGAGTCGGCCGGCGCGCTTCAGATGCTCGGTGTTGATCCCCATCACGGGCATTGGGCGTCACTCCGATTTCACCTCCCCGTCATGGAGGCATTGATGTTGGGGAAACTTCGGAATTCTCCGTAACTGCCCCTTGGGCCCGCCACATCTCACGAAACCGCGTTTCGGTGGCCAGGAGGGCGTCAAAGCTTCCGATTTCCTCTATCCGCCCGTCATGCAGAACGCAAATTCTATCGGCAAGCCGCACGCTGGAGAGGCGATGGGCAATCATGATTGTCGTCAATTGCCCCCTAAGGGCTTGAATGGCATCGACAATAACACGCTCGGTGCCGGTATCTTGGGCGCTCGTCGCCTCATCAAGTATGAGCAGACAGCGATTGCCGACCAAGGCCCGAGCAAGCCCGATACGCTGGCTCTCGCCGCCCGATAAAACCCGGCCCTTCTGGCCCAATAACGTATCATAACCCTGCGGCAATCCGGCAACAAGCGTAGTGGCATTGGCATGCGCCACGGCCTGTTCGAGCTGCGCCCGAGTGGCGCCCGGATTACCCCACATCAGGTTTTCGGCCACCGTCGCGTTCAGCGTGGTGGCATCCTGGGCGACGTAGCCCACCGCGCGTCGCCAAGTGGCTATCGGCAATCTTTCGAGACCCACGCCTTGGACCTCAATCGAACCACCGGATGGCTTCACGAGCCCCAGAAGTGCGTCAACCAGTGTCGACTTCCCCGCGCCGGACTGCCCAACGATCGCTATACATTCACCGGGCGCGATCGCGAGATCGATTTCATCCAACACACGTCGACCCTCATACGTGACCCTTAGCTTTTTGAGGTCGATCGCGACCGGTTTGGTCACGTCGAAGGGAAGTGGGCCCGCCGTGGTCTCCTCGCGCTCCGCCTCGGCTTTCTGGAGCAACTGACGCACCACCGTCAATGCGGCGATCACTGTTGCCAGCGCCTGCACACTCTGCTGCAGGCTAGACAATCGCGGAAAGAGGCGAACGAAGAGCCCCATGACAACAACGATTTGCGCGACGTCGACGCCAGCGAGCATCGGGCCGATCAGCAAGATGGAAATGACCAGTAGGGCACTGGCCAACTCGAACGCCGCTCGAACGGTCGCGCTATCAATGCCGACTTGCGCGTTTAACTCCTGGATCTCGCGCGCGGTACCGGCGAAGGCCCTGTGTGCTGCTGCCTCGCTGGCCGTCGATTTGATCAGCTTGGCGGCGCCCAGGAACTGATGCGTCGTTGACAGCAACTCCGCATTTCCCTCCGAGATCTTGTAGCCCATCCGTGCGCCGCGCCGCATCCAGGGCAGAGAGCAGGCAATCAGCGCCGTGCCGGTGGCGAGGATCGCCAGAGTTACCTGCCACGACACAATCAAAGCACCGATGATGTAGATGCCGATGTGAACGAGCGCGGCAAGCAGAGAGGCGCCCTGATAGAAGGCCGCATTGAGGCGCATCACCTCGTTCGAGAGAGCGTTGACAAGCTCGCCCTGCCGATGGCTTTGGAAGAAGCTCCATCGGGCGGCAAGGATGGCCGCGAAGAGGTCGCCCTGCCAGCCAGCGATGTAGATGGCCTGCAAGCGCGCCGCCGCGCGTGCATGAAGCCAGAAGCAGATATAGTTGGCGAAAAGTAACACCACTACGATAATCGAGTAACCTACCATACCCGCAGGAAGGCCCAGCCCCGACTGTACCCGCGCGCCAAAAATTCCGACCCAAGCGCCCAGGCCTCCGGCCTCACCGCCGCCGATGCCTGCTGCCGTCAAGAGCGGTAGCATGGCCGCGATCGAAACAGCGCCGAGCACCGCCGACAGAACCAGCCAGAGAAGCAGCTCCAAGGTCCGCCAGCCAAGGCGGCTCCACACATCGCGGATGAACTCGATGGTCAGGGGAATCATGCGGGCGCGCGGACGGCTGCGTGCAAGGCGGCTAGAGATGCCTTCAAACCATCAGGCGTCCACAAGTCATCGGCCAGGGCGAGCACGTTTCGAGACAGCGTGCGGCGCAACTCCACGTCCTCTGCCAGCCTGACGACGGACTGGGCCAGGCCATCGACATCACGCGATGCGACGAGCAGTGCAGTTTCTTCTTGCTTCAGCATGCCCACGACCCAATCCCGCTCGTAGGCGACAATGGGAAGGCCGATCAAGGCTGCTTCACGCAGGGAATTGCCGGTCAACGGGGAAAGGAAGACGTCAGCAGCCGATAGTTCGGCGGCGATGGCATCGTTCGGTAAGGAACCGGCAAATTCAATGTCGCTGGCGACACCGAGATCGCGAGACATCTCTTGCAGGCATTTCATCTCTGCTCCGTCTCCGATGAGCCGCAGCTTCACCTGCAAATTTGGCCGAAGTGCCTTGACGCCGACCATGCACTTGACCAGGTCATCAACCAACTTTTCGGCATGCAGGCGCCCGACATAGATGAGGCGGAAAGCCTCGGCCCCAGAGGAACGGGCCTTCCAGCGATACTCGTGCCGCATTTCCAAGAACGCCGGTGACGGCAGGGCCTCGCCAAATGATTTCACGACGAGCAGCTTGTCTTTGGCCGGCGGGTAAGCGCTCAATAGATCAACATAGCCGCCGGCCGCATGCCCAGTCAGGACTAGAGACGCATTGGCGAAGCTCAGCCGCACAAGCCTGCGCTCAAGCCAGACCGGAAGGCCCGACAGCGTAGTACCGTGATCTGCGTAGAGGCCCTCGGGCACACTAACCGGCATAAGCACAATTCTGTGACCAAGAAACAGCCGCAGGAACAGCCCCGTCCACCAGGAGAAGACCTGGTCCGCGGTGACGACGACATCCGGCTTGAGCTTTCGAGCCAAACGCCAGAGGCGCCAGGGAGCAAGAAGCAAGTCGAGCCATCCAGGCCCCGAACCCAAGGAATGAAGATGCGTTCCGCCCTGCGTTAGTCCTTGGCCTGAGCCAATCAGATAGGCAACGTCCACGCGGCGGAAATAGGCCTCATAGTTACGAACATACCAGACATTGCCTTTGTCCAGCATTTCAGAGAGCTTCGTCACGCCGAACAACAGCAGGCGAGGATGTTGCGCAAACTCACCCGATTGCGTCGACGGCCGCTCGATCATACGGCAATCAGATCCTTCCAAGATGACACCTTGGCGTTTGTAAGCATGGTCTCATTGAGAGAGCGTATGATCCAACCTTTGCCGTACTCAAAACGCGGCTGCGTGTGTTCGCCACGCAGATGCAGCTTCAGTAAGATGTCGGGTTCGTTGTAGCCGACCATAGCGCGCAAGGACGTTGTGCCGGAAAATCGCGGATTGATCTCGAAAACGTAGACCTCGCCGTCGACAAGTCGGCACTGCACGTTGATTGGGCCCCGCGCGCCCAGGGCAGCAGCGATGGCTTCGCATGTCCGTGTTACTTCGGGGAAGCGGTCGATGTACCCGTGACTGATGCCGGAGCTGATGACCAGCCACTCGCCAAGTTCCTTCCTTCCAGTCAAATTGCGCACGGCCGTGCGCATGTTGAGACCACTGTTGAGGGCACGGTGGACGGCGATAGAGTTGATGTAGTTTCCGTCGAAGTCGTGGAGCACGCCGACCGTGAACTCCTGCCGGTAATCGCCGACGTACTCCTGCACCATGAACGAGTTGGCCGTCGCCCGTACATATTCCGAAATGATTTCGAGTTCTCGGGGCGTCTGGGCGATGAAGGTGTTCTGCGAACCGCCGCTGTCGCGATACGGCTTCACCACGACGGGAAAGAAATCGATTTTGCGCAGGTCGCTTTTGGCGTCGAGAATCTCGAAACGAGGCGTCTTGAAGCCATGTTTGTGCAAGAAGGCCGCTGTCGCCACCTTGTCCATGCAGGTCTCGATTACCGAGGCGGGATTGACGGGAACGAGAATGCCAGCAGCTTCCAGACGCGCGCGCTCGCGGCTTAGAACCTTGAGCTCGGGCTCGCATCCATGGAAGACAGCCTTGACACCGTACTTCGCCGCCAAACCCAAGATGGCGTCAACATATTCCGGCGCTGTCGCGCGCGGCAGGATCACCGGCACATCGACCAATGCAAACTGAGGGCATTGCTCCGACATATCGCCACCGATGATTCGATATGAACCCGGCTCTGCGAGCCTCAGGGCCTTGAGTATCTGCTCACCGTGGCCACTACCGCCTATGGCGCCGACCAGAACGGGAATGGGCTCACGCGTCATACACTTCTCCTACCAAGTCCAGTGGCGTAGGCCTGTTGAAGACCGCAAGCACGCTCTCATGCACCGGCCCCACGCGCGCGAGCGCCGCGCGCACGGCATCCCGGATGTCGAACCGGATCAGGCGCACGACACCAGTTTCGTCGTCAAACAACGCTGCACTACCGAAGCAACCGGCATCGCGCGGCAAGCCGCAGCTCCCGACGTTGATGTACCGCACCCCGCGATTTGTGCCGATAAAGGGACGATGCGTGTGTCCCATGAAGATTGTGGTACCCTCGCCAACCTCGAAAGTCGATAGATCGGTGTCCGGATAGACATAACCGTTAGTGGGATCGGCCGGGCTTCCGTGAACCGCCAGAACGACGCCCGACGGGGCTTGCCAGCCACGGCTCGGAGGCCAACCCGAGATCGCCTCTAGGTATTCCCCGCTCATCGACCGCCGCGTTTCATTCAAGCGATAGATCGCGTCGCGCTCTGCACTGACATCACCATCGAGCAGCATGGTTTCGTGGTTGCCACGAATGGAATCGGTTCCACTCGAGAGAAGTGCGCGGACGACAGCATCGCCAGGAAGATAGCCGACAGCATCGCCGAGGAACAAGAACCGGCGAGCACCGAGTCGTTCCAGCAAGCGCAATGCGAGTAGGTAGCACTCGACATTGCCGTGAGCGTCCGAGACGATGCCGTGGATCATGGCGCCCACTCTGGACTGCCACATGCGTGCTCCCCGGCAATGTCGTCCGGCAGACGGATCACGGTCGCGGGCAGCTCAGGTTGCAGAACCGCCGCCAAGCTTCGCCCAAACGTGCGCGACAGGATCCACAATTCATCGACGGAATGCGTCAACAGAGCAGAGCGCGGTTCGACGGGCGCTGCGAAGGGAGGATAGTAGCGGCCCGTCAATTCCGGGTCGTCGTCGAAGAAGCGATATTGGCCGCTCACCGGAAGAACGGCGAGACCCCGTGCCGGACAGTAGATGCCAAGCGACTTCCCGGTCTCGGCAAGTGCCTCTACGCGCTGACCTATACTCGCCACGAGTTCGCGGCATTTGTTTCCGTATGCAAGCGCCTCGCCGACGTCTTCTTTCGAGACGGAAGGAACCTCAGCGCCGCCCCCGAGACGGGATGCCGCGTAAATGGCGCCGCCATAGCTAGCGAGCCGTGTATCGATCGTGGTCCATCCGTGGATGGCGAGGGTGCGTTCGAGGCTCTTCCGCGTGAAGTAGCTGAAGTGCTCGTGTAACAGCATCGAGGGATCGCCGGCCGCGATGTACGGTTCACAATTCGGCACCGAAACGACGAATAGCCCGCCAGGCGCGAGTGCAGCCTTTACCGCCTGCAGGAATGGGGTCAGATCTTCGATATGTTCGAGAAGCGCATAGGCGACGATCAGATCGAATGGGCCCGCCGCCTCTGGACATGGAAACGGCTTGCTTATGACATGCACTCCGTGACGGCTCCAATGGTGACGGTTGGCGTCACCCGGCTCAACTCCCAAAGGAATCGCGCCAGCATTCTTCAAGCGACACAGCAAGTACCCACGGCCTGCGCCAATCTCCAAAACGCGCAGCCCATTCAACGGATGTAGTGTCTCGAGATAACCAACAAAATCTTCCGCATAGCGTCGGCCGAGCGGGGTGTCGTCCATCGCGGTGCCGAGGAGAGAACCCGCGGCGTAGGCCGCTCCCAGTGCAGCCGTGACGCTAGGATCGGAACGCTGCATGAGAACGCCGGTCGTGGAGTCAAGAACAAGTTCGAACGGCATGCAATCAGGAAAGCCGCCGCCATTGCGCGGTGACTCTCTTACGCCGATCGTGAAGGGCAAGCACGTATGGTTCCAGATCGAGGTGAAATTCATCCCAGGCTTACTCATGATCGGAAATTTTCCATGACGAGCGCCTTTGCGCCATCGAGCAGGCTCCAGCGTGGTGCCCAATTCAGTATCTGCGCCGCCCGACTGATGTCATAGCGCGCGGTCTCATGTTCTTTCGGGTCCGGCATGGCAACGAACTCGATGCGTCCGCCCCCAAAAGCAGACATGACCACGTTCGCCAACTCAAGCATCGGTGTTGCTGTGCCACTCGCCACATTGAGGACTCCCGCGCCCGGCCGCTCGATCGCGGCTAGAACGCAGTCCGCCACGTCAGCAGAATGAATAAAGTCCTGCTCGCGCTTCCCTGAGCCCCACAGCATAATTGGGCGTCCGGCTCGGGCATTCTCGATAAATTTGGCCATGACGACCGACTTGCGGATGCCGGCTCCATAGGCGGCGGAGAGACGTAGCACGGTGCAGTACGACAATTTGAGGAATAGGCGTTCCCCGTCGAGCTTCGCCGCAAAATACGGCGACCGCGCCTTGCATTCGGACTCCTCGGTCTTGGGTTCTGGTGACAGGGGATCATAAAGGCCACACGTCGATGTATAGACGACCGGAATGCGCCACTTGTCGGCTGCGGTCGCCACAGCGTGGTCGATCCGGCGCGTCATATCGGCGGTCGTTTCGGTGTCCGGAAACTCGGCGGCATGCGGCACTGCGGCAGCAAGATGGACGATTGCACGCGGCGTAATCGCGATGTCCCTTACGAGATTGGCGCCCTCTGAACAAAGATCGAGGGAAACGGCGCCGAGCGAAGGTGGAGACTGTGAGCGCACAACCGCGACGGCAGGAATTGCTTTCCGCGACAGCGCCGTCAAGACTGCGCGACCAACGATACCGTTGGCTCCCGTAACCAGAACAGGGGCCGTCGCTGGTTCAGGATCAAGCCGCATTGGGCTTGCTGTCATAAACGAGGGCAATCATCCCATCCTCCCCGACCTCCACCCGGCCGATTGGCCGGGCAGGAGTGCCGGCGACGATCGTGTTATCGGGAACATCGCGATTGACTAGACTATTGGCGGCAACAACAACGCGCGTCCCGATGGTGACGTTAGGCAGGATCAGACAGTGACTGCCGATGTATACGCAATCGCTTATCGCAACGGAGCCCGTGCGCTTACCGAGCCGGCCGCCGGACAGCGCCCAATGCACGGTGTCGTGCGTATAAACGTAGGTGCCGGCTGAAATCGAGCAGAAGGCGCCAATGCGCACTGGACCGCCGCTTCCGTCGAGCAGCGTCATGGGGCCGATCCACGTTTGCTGTCCCACCGTGACGTCGCCATAGACCACGCTTGAGCCGTAGATGCTCGCTCCATCGGCGAAGCCGAGGCGGCGAGCGCGCTCCCAGCGATCGTCGATGGCATCGCCGAACGGCAGACTGCGCTGCCACGTCTCACGCAGCCGTGCATCGCGCCTCAAGTGTACGCCAGCGACCAGCTTATCCATCTCGTCTTCGGTCATCGGCTCAAAGATGCCCCGGTTGCCGGCGCCGCGAGCCGCGCCTTTAGGTTGGGTCCATTGAGGAACGTCTGGCACCATTCCTCGAGATAGAGCAGCGACCAGATCAGGAGGCGCCGATTGGCGCGCCCCTCCAAATGCTCGGCCAGAAGGCCATCGACCACCCGGCGATCGAAGTAGTCGAAAATGAGCGCCCGCTCATTGCCGAGGCAGCGCTTCACATACTCGATCGAGTCACCACGAAACCAACTCGCATCAGGTGCGGAGAAACCTTTTTTCTCGCCTGAGCTGATATGGTCGGGCACGTAGCGGCTCATGACTTGGCGCAGCAGCAGCTTGCCGTCCCGCGTCTTCTCGAAATACTTCGCAGTCTTGGCGCCCGGCTCATTCTCGTTGAGCCGGACCACCTCAGTGAGATTGCCTAGCTTCATCGATATGGGCAGTCGCATTGCGAAATCGACAAGGTCGTTGTCAAGAAAGGGGACCCGATTTTCAAGCCCGTGCGCCATCGAGAGTTTGTCCTCGACTACGAAAAGGCCGTGAAGGAACGTCTTCGCTTCAAAATAGAGCGAGTGATTGACGTAGTCCTCGGGAGAATTGAACTGATCAGCGTGGGTTGCGAAGACGTCACGGAAAATGTCCCGGGTCCACACACCTTCCACGTCTCGGCTGATCGGCGCGAAAAGCTGCTTGAGCGCCTGATTGGGAACCAGTCGCTGCCAGAATTGATAGTATTTATCGATGTAGTGTTCGAAGTCGTCGTTGACGACCGCGCGATAGTAGCGCCAGGGGTAGCCGCCGAAGAGTTCATCGCCGCCGGAACCAGCCAGCACCACCTTCACGAACTTGGACGCCAGCTGGGCCGCATAGAAATTGGGATAGCTTTGCCCGACGCGCGGTTCCTCGAGATGCCACACGAGGCGCGGCATGCAGCGCTCCATGTCGCCGGCTTTCAAAACCATCTCGTAGTGCTCGGTCTTGAAGAGATAGGACATGTGCTCCGCTTCGCGGCGCTCATCCATACCCATTTCAAGGCCCGAAGCGGAGTGAAGATCAAAGCCAACGGTGAAAGTGCGCAGATAAGGGAGCTGCTCAGCGGCGACGGCTGCCACGGAGCCCGAATCGACGCCGCCTGAGAGGTACGCGGCCACATCGACGTCGCTGATCAGCTGGCGGCTGACAGCCTGGCGGAAAAGCCGGTCGAGTTCGGAAGCATAGTCAGCCGTACTTCCCTTCGGCAGCGCCTGATGGCGGAAATCGTAGTCCCAATAGCGCTCGATGGCCGGAGCCGTCTCTTCGAGACGCCACGACAGCCAGCAGCCGGCCGGCAGCAAGCGTACATCCTTGAACAAGGTGCGATCGGTGAAGAAATTCTGGAACGTCATGTATTCGAGCAAGGCCGGCGCATCGATAGCGACGGAGGCCGTGGGGTGGGCCAGAATGGCCTTCACCTCGGACCCGAACAGCAACGACTTGCCGACATGGGCGTAGTAGACCGGCTTCACACCGTATCGGTCACGGGCGAGGACAAGTCGGCGCTCATGACTATCCCAGAGCGCGAATGCAAACATGCCGTTGAAACGCGAAAGTGCCTTCGGCCCCCATTCGGCCCACGAGGCGAGCACGACCTCCGTGTCGCTGCGCGACACGAAGCGGTGCCCCTTCGCCTGCAACTCGACGCGCAGTTCCTGAAAGTTGTAGAGTTCGCCATTATACGAGATGACGTAGCGGCCGTCCGATGACTGCATCGGTTGGCGGCCGGCGGGCGTAAGATCGATGATAGCCAGCCGCCTATGGCCGAGCCCTACTGGACCGTCGATGTAAATGCCCTCGCCGTCGGGCCCTCGATGACGGATCGCGTGACACATCGCCCTGACGGCCGCCTGACTGGCGGGCGCGCAATCGAGGTTCAGTACACCGGCGATGCCACACATTCGATAATCCTCGACCGTCAGATCCGTCGCGCTATGATGGTGATGCCGGCTTCCTCGATCTGTTCGCGCTCTATCTCAAGACCGCATTCATGACACCAGGACCGCACCTCTTCGACGGACTGGCGATAGGCGTGCCGGGGGGCGTACCAGTCAAAGTTGATGTGGTTCATCTCTTCGAATGTGAGGTCGTCGCGATAGAACGCCTTGGCCACATGCCAGTAGAACAAGCGCTGTACGTCGATCTCACCCGCAGGAATATCGAGCAGTTCGATCGGCTCCGGCAGAACGATGATGGCATGGAGCTTACCGAGCTCAATACCCAGCCGCGTCAACGGCTCCATTGCGCGCCACGCCTCCTCGGGCTGCATGCCCTGCATCTTTTCGCGAATGAGATCATCCGTGAACTCGCGCACGGGGCCCTTGCGCCGATAGACGTAAAACATGAAGCGGCCACCGGATCGAAGCAGGGGGGCTAGCGCGTGCAGAGCGCCGCGCGTCGATGGCGTGTGATGGAGGACACCCTCCGAAAAAATCACATCTACGCTGCCCGGTGGCAAAGGTAGTCGGGTGATGTCTGCCTGCATGAAGGCAGCGGACCAGCCACGCTCCGCGAACCGGTCACGCGCCACTTCCACCGCGGCTGACACATCGACCCCGAGATAGCGAATCCGAGGCAGAACGGGGTCGAATAACTCCATGGCCGACATCGCCGCGCCGCAGCCGGCATCGAGGACTAACGGCGACGAGGCGCCCTCAAACAGCCAGGCAGCCTCAGACATGTCTCCGTAGCGCGCGGACAGCCATTCGCGAACACGGGCGAGCGCTGTCGGGCTCTCGAAGGTGTCTCGCTTCTTCCACTTGAAGCCGAAAGCATTCGCGGTCTGGGCTTGTGCCTCGACAATCGTCGTGGCGCGCGGAATGGAATCGGCCATCACAAATGATTGGCCAGCAACCTCCCATGTCTCGCCGTCCCTCGCCGCCTGCTGGCGCGCGAGGAGTGGCCAGAGCCACGACGCTGGCGACCACTGCTCAGAGTTCGAGAAGGGCTGAAGTGACGTAGTCGTAGTCATCGGCATTCATCCGGTTATGAAGCGGGATTGCCATGGTGTAGCGGTCGCAGTCCCGCGCGCCTGGGAGATCATCTGGCTTCAAGCCATAGCGTTCGCGATAATACCCAAGCATGTGCACAGCGTGCGTACCGGGGCGCGTCGAGATTCCCTTTTTCTGCAAAGCCTCCATGATGTCGTTACGCGGCATAGGCGCACGATCAGGATCGACGTAGGTGACGTACGCTTGCCAAGCGTGAACCGAGCCAGCCGGAGCTTCAGGCAAACGCAGCCAATCGAGACGAGAAAGCCGCTCGCGATAATAGTTGGCCCACCGTTGACGCTCTGCGACGAAAGCGTCGAGTTTGGAAAGCTGGGTGAGCCCGACCGCACCTTGCAGATCTGTCATTCGGTAGTTGAAGCCGAGCAAATTGAACTCGGCCAGCAAATAGGGGCGGGGCCCATTATGGCGCTGTTCCTCGGAGATTGAGGCGCCGTGGTTGCGAAGTTGGTCGGCCGTAATCGCCAGACGCTCGTCGTTCGTCGTCAGCATTCCACCCTCGCCGGTGGTGATCGACTTGCGCGGATGGAATGAGAAGGCCGCCATCGCGCCAAGCGTGCCGGCCGGGCGCCCCTGATGGTTGCCGCCAGCGGCGCAAGCGGCGTCTTCCAGAACCGGAATGTGCGCGGGGACGACCTTTTGCAGTGCGTCCATGTTGGCGCACAGGCCGAAGAGATGAACTGCGATGACCGCTTTGGTACGTGGCGTCAGCTTCCGGGCAACGTCCTCAGCATCAATATTGAACGTCACCGGATCGACGTCAGCGAAAACCGGCGTTGCGCCACAGTAGAGCACGACATTTGCGGTGGCAACCCAAGTGAAGGCAGGCACGACGACTTCGTCACCCGGCCCCACACCAAGCGCCACTAGAGCAAGGTGCAACGCTGTGGTGCAGGAGGTCGTGGCCAACGCATATTTTACATTATGCCGAGCCGCGAAGGCACGTTCGAAGGCCGCAACTTTTGGACCCTGGGTAAGCCAGCCCGACATCAGCGGCTCGCGAACGGCCTGCCATTCTTCCTCGCCGGTGGCGGGAAGAGAGATCGCGATATTGCGCTTTTTTCCTGTCGTCATACGGTCCCCGCGCGGAGACGCCGGCTTGCGACCTCCTCCTTGTGTGACGCACGCCAATCGATAAGTTTACGCAATCCGTCACGAAGCTCAAGCTGGGCTTCGAAGCCGATCTCATCTTTTGCCCGCTTCGGGGAACCGATCCGATTGCGCACGAGTGTCGCCTGGCTGCGCTCCGCGTACTTGATTGGTTGATTGCTGCCGGTGAGCTGAAGCAGTATCTCCGCCAATTCCTTCAGTGATGTGCGCTTGCCAGTGCCCACATTGTAAAAACGATCGACCGTGTCAGCCTTCATCGCGCAAATATTCGCGCGGCCACAGTCCTCTACGGCAACGAAGTCGAAGGCCTCGCTTCCGTCGCCCAGAATCGTGGGGCCTTCGCCTCGGTCGATAGCGTCGAGCATCTTCATGATCACGGCGATGTAGGCGCCGTGATAGTCCTGGCGAGGGCCATAGACGTTCATGTAGCGCAGACCTACGACATTGAGGCCGTAACGGTGATGGAAAGCGCGAGCCATCGCCTCGCCGGCAATTTTCGTTGCCCCGTAGAAGTTTTTGTTGAGGAACGGGTGGTCCTCGGTCATCGGCTCTTCGACGGCGTCTCCATAAACCGAGGCGGACGACGAATAGACCAGCCGCTGAACCCCCTGCGCGACGCAGGCTTCGAGCACGTTGAAGGTGCCGCGAATGTTCACGTCAAAAGCAGACCGCGGAAACTCGTGGCACTGCAATAGCCAGAGCGCAGCAAAATGGAAAACGCAGTCCGCACCCTTCAGCGCTGAATTCAGTATGTCCGTCTGGCAGATGTCGCCGCCGACCTCGTAGACTTTCACTCGGGGGTCGCGAAGTGCCGCGGACAGGTTCTCTGAAGTGCCGCGCACAAAATTGTCATAAATGACGATCTCTCGAACAGGCTCCCGGACGAGCAGATCGACGGCATGTGAACCAATCAAGCCCGCACCGCCGATTACTACGGCCCGCTTCCCGTCCAGCTGCATCCCGATCCCCCGATAGTCATTTGTTCCGCTGTATTTAGTATTTTGCACTCCCGCGCAAGCGGAACACCGGCGCGGCAAATATCTCAAGGTTGAAGTTCCACAGCACTGGCGGCATGACGGTCTGTGTCGGGTAGCCGTCCAGGGCAGCATGCAGCGGTGAGAACACCGACAGGCGGAGCGATAGCTTGCGTCGTCGCTGATCTGCGGCAGCCGCATGTTGAATAACGACTGAGCCCCCGGAGCGACCTCTCACTATGAACGATCGCCGGTCGGGGATGGGAGACATCAAAATTCGGCTTGACGGTCCAGGCCGCCGTACTTGCCCTTCCAATTGTAAAAGGTCGGCTGGTTGAACCCATGCCGGCGGCAAACGTCTGCCGTCCGCGCCCCCGCTTCGTGCTCGCGCAGGATCGCAATGATCTGCTCTTCCGTGAACCTGCTCTTCCTCATCGTCCTTCCCCTTCCTGGGCTCAGACTCTACTTCATACTGGAGGAACTTTGCAGGGGTAGGTCACCGGCTGCTGGACGAACTTCTGAACGAGACCGCGTTCCACTCGCTGGCACATGCCCGAGCGCTGATCGCCGGATGGCGCGACGACCACAATCACTCGCGCCCACAGACGAGCCTCGGCGGGCTGACGCCTGCCGAGTTCGCAGCCCAGGTCTAAGAAGCCCAAACTCACAATGTGATGTTATTATAAACGAGGGCAAGATGGAGGCAAGATCAACATGAGAAAAGACCCGCTTCAACATATTTCGCCAATAACGCCCTGGATGGAACCCAGTTCGGCGAGCGACGGCAGAAACCAAGACGTGAGTGAGTACCGTCCGCGGTGTTCTGTACCGACAAATTGTCCCGAGGGCATCCAGGTCGACGATATGCAGGCAGCGTAGACACGGCCTTCTGAGCAGCCCTTTGTATATCAGCAGTTCGCGGAACAGGACATTTTCATCACTTGATGGCCTTTTGAGATCGAAAAGCGGCTCAACTACGCGGCGGACAGTCGCCAGATGATACTAGAGCCGCCCAACGCCTCTGGTGGGAGCGAGCAGCTTCGTAGGCACCGGCAAGATCGCCCGGATTGAGGAACATCTCGATCAAAGGGCGCCCACGCCCGAAGAATGTCACCTGGAGGCGCTCGTCGGGACGCGGCTTGGCGCCTACAAGATCTACCAACCGAGATGTGGACCCACCGAAATACAATAGGCCAGCCGTACTTTTGCCTCTAAGCTCGATATCGCGTTGAGCTCGATTGTTTATAATTGCCACAATCGCATCATCATCTTGAAAAGGTCTTTGTCCATCGAAATAAAAATATACTATCATGCTGTCTGTTTCACCGACAGTGAAATGCAGGTTCGGACGCAGATCGGAGAAGCGTATCCGAGAGTCCAGGGCTTGGTGGCTGAACTCAAACTCTGGCGCAAACCTTTGGGTATCCATTTCCCGTGGCTTCAACGTCGCGCGCGCTCCGTCTATGGATAATCTCCAGACGCCATGGTCTTGTACGGTCGGTAGGCAGGATGACTGTTTCTGCTCGGGGGGCTTTCCTCCAAAACCGAGCAGATTTACGGCCCCATACCCCGCAAACGCGAGAACCAAGAATATAACCGCTGGCCTCGCCCATTTGCGCAATGCTACGCCGCCCGACCATGGTGGCAACTCCATGGGCAAGGCGAAAGAAGCGCCTCGCTGTACATCTCCAATGCGAAACCAAACAACCACGAGTGCGAGCAGAACCGCAATTGTAGTGGCCCATGCTAAAAGCAACACATTAATCCCCGCAGAGAAATCAACTGCTTTATTTGTGTTTAATTGATGCCACAGATTGCCGACCCATGGGAATTGAATAAAACTTACCAGTGCCATTCCGAGCGCGATAGAGCCATGGCGAATAGTCAAAAGAGCGATGCACAAAACTGACATAACGACGCCAATAAAAAGCATTGATTGGCGAGACTGCGGAAAAATTTCGAATGCTGGATAGCCGAAGGGTGTCCAGTGTCCCACAACCAAAATCGCCAGTGACGTGACCAGAGCGGACGCGAGAAGTATTCGGCGGACTTGCGGACCAAATCTGTCGAAGAGATAGGGGAACAGAATACTTGCACCAATGAGGGCAATGGAGGTCGCTGCAAGAGGATCGTCTATTCGTTTCGGGTATTTCGTCCAATTATAAATAGCCTGAGCGACGAATACGCACAGGGCAGATAGTAGAAACCAAAGCGATGCAATTTTCAAAATACGGCTCAGCCGCATTTCGGATAAACTGTTAGAATTGCTCTTAGGACCCTCGTCATTCACGGAACGTCTCCCCAGCAAGCGGCAATGTCGGCAGCGTTCTCAAACAACATTCCCAAAGTAGCCCGCTGAGGCATTAAACTAAAGCGCGCATCGGACATCTGCAACCGCCCAGACTGTGACAGACGCGTCTGGTGGATCTCCCGGGCCTTGATCTTGGACGCCCGTTAACGGCGCGGTATCCGCCAATCCTACGAGATTGTCCGGCGTGGTCATCACCTTGGTCTCGAACCGCCCAGGTGGATCGACGAGGCGGATCGACGGGCCAGACAGTCAGCATCGATGGTGTCCTCATAGCCGTCGAGTGGGTCGAAGACCACTAAGCTCGGCCAGCGAGTGTGTATTGGCAAAGAGTGCCCGGCCCTGGACAACGTAATGCAGCCGTACCCTTCGAGGGGGGACGAAACTGACATACCGGCCAGCCTGTTCTCACAGGACGCAGGACATCTTGCGTCCTATATGCGTCCTCAGGCGCAATTCGTAAGATATTGATTTAATTGGTCGGAGCGACAGGATTTGAACCTGCGACCCCCAGTCCCCCAGACTGGTGCGCTACCAGGCTGCGCTACGCTCCGGCCGAACCTGCCTTTTGCATCGGTTCCAGCCCCCGGTCAACGCCCATCATTGAGATGCGCGCAACTGGCTCGCACGCATGCGCCGCGAGAGCGAAGATCAGCGTACCGCCCCGAAGCGGCCATCATCATAGGCCCGCGCATAGGCGGAAAAATCAGCATGCGTGATGCGGGCCATCTCGGCCGCGCGCTTCAAGATGTCGTCCGCCAACCCCATGCGATTGGCCGACGTTGCGAGCATGCCGACATCGGCCGAACCTCGGTGACCGCTGCCGCGCAGATGCCCCCATGCCGTCAGGTGCGCCATGGTATCGATCACAATGTCAAAGGCGTCCCCATCGGATGCCACGGCAGCCAGATCGAGCCGGTCGGCCGAGGGCTGCATCTGCTTCAGCACGAACGCCTTCCCGTCGAGCACATGGGCGCCGAGCAGTGCCGGCGTCGCGTCCTGGAAAAGTCCCTGGATCTCGACCACGCGACGGGCCTCGTCGGCGTATGCAGGCTGCGCCCCGACGCAATCAGCCAGCGCAGTGCGATGAGCGGCCTTGAGGTCGAGCAACCAGTGGCGGGGCGCCCCTTCCCCCTCGACGAGGATGACGTCGCGCTCGATACCGAGGCTCCCCGTACCGGCGATCCGCCGAGCGGCGTCGATGAACGTGAAGGCGCGCGGCCGGCCTTCCGGTGGCGGCAAGGATGCACAGAATTCAGCGAGCCGCGTCCTGCGGCGGCTATCGAGCGCAAGCGCTTTGTCGTCGTCAACATCGATCACGAGCCGCCCGTCTCGACGCTTGGTCCGCTTGTCCACAAACTTGGCGAGATCGCGCTTTCCAAGCTTGGCAATGAGATCGCCGATCGGACCCCGCGCGCTTTGTCGATCGATCGAACGGGCCCGCCCCCCGGCGAGTTCGCCAAGGTAGTGCGTGATCACGCGATAGGCCGCCTCTTTCGGTCGCCCCGCATCGAGCCCGATGGTCTCGGCCCCGACAAAGACACTCGAAGCCAACCTCAGAATATCGAGCGTGTGGGCGGCAAGAATCGCCTCGTCGAAATCGTTCACGTCGAATTGGATCTTGGCCCCCTCCGTGCGCCCCTCCCCGGACGCGTAGGTGCCGAAGTTCTCCATATGGAGATCGCCGCAGATCCACGCCGCAGGGGCGTCCGGAACAAGACCCTCGGCAGCCAGCCGATGATGGAACAATTGGCACGACCCGCGCAGAAAGACGAACGCGCTCTTGCGCATCGCCGAAAACTTCATCGCGAGACGTTCCGGTTCGCGTCCGGAATTATGTGCGAGCAACAGGTCGGTGATGGTGGCTTGGCTCATGCCTGATGCTGCGCATAGTCCGCCGGGCACTGTCAATCGCAAGCAACCGGAAGACCACTGGAAGCCCACTAATTGTGGGCAGACGCCAGGCGCCTCAAGATCCGGCCACGACCGCCACGGCGTCCTGGGCCCACTCGTCCGCCAAGACCCGGAACTGCCACCCCGTCGCGATGCTCGATCGCGGCGACATGACCGATGATGCGAGCCGGACGCGGTTCACCGAGCAGCAGCACCGGCCGCAGCAGGACAGGACGACGGTCAGCACGAATACGGCAGCCGCAGCGGCGGTGCGACGACGATCTACCCGTGCGGCCTGAATAACCCGTGCGGCGCAGGAAGGCATCATAACCGAGCGCCAGGATCGGCAGAGCGGACAGGACCCACAACGGCCACCCTTCACTACCCCGGACTTCCGCCGCAACCAGCGCATACAGAGCCGTGGCCACGATGATCACGAACGGCCATAGCGGACCGCCGCGCGGCGGTCGACCAACAGCATCGCGCCGGAGCATCGGATGTATTTCGCAAGGCTTTGACCTCGGGGTTCCCTCACGCACTCCAGCTCCATCATCCCGCGGCGCAGTCCCGCGGGTTAAAGCCCTGCGAGTGAGCCTCAGGATGCGAGGGGCCTTTCCAAACGGTGCGCGTGGCTCCATGGCTCAACCCTGCACTCGCTTGCAGGCCGGTTCGGCCGCAAGCCCCCAGATCAATGCCATAAGAAAATAGAAGCTGCGCCAGTGATCGATGTCGATCACGACACCCTCGGCGGCGGTTGCCGCGAACGCCGATAGGGCCACCAGCGTGTAAGGCCTCGTCGCGCTGCCGCCTGCGAGAGAGATGACGCCGACCCCGATCGTCACCACGACCATGGCGGCGAACGTGAAACCCCCAAGCCATCCCGTGTTGAGAAACACGCTGAGGTAGACGTTATGGACGTCTTCGTGGTGGTGATGCTGTACGAACTGCCCCGCCCCGATACCGAAGGGATGCTGCAACAGGAGATCAAATGCTTTTTGCTGGCCTCCGAACCGCCCCGCCGGGCCGACGTCGTAGGACTGCGTGAACTGGGCGCGATCGGCAAGTACGCTGGCGATTCCATCGTCCTGCATCACGGCCATCGTCACCAGCGCGACGATCGCAACGCCGCCGATGACGGCAATGGCGATCTGCTCGCGCTCCCTCACCGTCGCGGCGGTGAGATAAGCAAGCGTGGCATAGATGAAGACGCCGGCGGCGAGGTTGAGCCACGCACCTCGCGAAAAGGACAGCAGCACGGCAAGCGCGAGCACGCCGGCAGCCAACATCGCAAGCCCATTCCGCCACCACGGCGATCCGGCCCGCGAATGTAGAATGAGATGAAGCGCGAACAGGAACGGCGCGACGAGGAAGGCCCCCATCACGTTGGGATCCTTGAAAGTGCCGGTTGCACGTCCAAAGCGTGTGAAGAGGTCGAAGGCGCCGGGGAAAATGCTGAAGTAACCGGCAAGCCCGGCAGCGGCCGAAACGAGCCCGGCGACGAGCCATGCGCTGAGAATGAGACGAGTGTGGCGCTCCGGCGTGTGCGCCACGAACGCCGCGATGGTGAACGAGGCGACGTAGAGATAGATGGTCACCAGCGTGAACACCGTCGACGCTCTGAGGTCTTCCGACATCGTGGAGGCAAGGAGACCGGCGGCGGCAGCGAGCCCCCACAAGGAGAGATAAACCACAAGCCGCGGCGAGGACGCCAGCAGGCCAGCGGACGGCAGCAAAACGATGAGCCCCATCATCAGGACATCGACGGGCGCCGGCTCGCTGAACACCACGCCGCTCATCGCGAACGTGATCCAGACCGCGCCGAGAATGAGTCGATGAATGAGCCCGATCTCGCCGCTGCGATTGAACGAAGGTGCTCGAGGCGGCCGCCCCGCGACGCCGCCACGAACCCGGACCGGTCCAATATGTGGCCTCTGCAGAGCCATGGATCGCTCAGTACGCATTGTCACGCTGCGTAACGAGTGCAATCGGCGTCATGACAAGAATATAAGCGTCAAGAAAAACGCTCCAGTTCTCGATGTAGTAAAGATCGTGTGCAACACGCTGACGGATCTTCTCGTCGGTATCCGTTTCCCCTCGCCAGCCGTTGATCTGCGCCCAGCCCGTGATGCCCGGCTTGACCTTATGACGGGCGAAGTATCCTTCGACCACCTCGTCATAGAGCCGTCCGGCTGCCTTGGCCTGGGTCGCGTGCGGGCGCGGGCCGACGAGCGAAAGGTTGCCGATGAGGACGTTGAACAGTTGAGGCAGTTCGTCGAGGCTCGTCTTGCGAATGAACCGCCCGACCTTTGTGACGCGCGGATCGCCCTTGGTCACCAACCTGCTCGCGCTGGCGTCGCATCCGTCGACGTACATCGAGCGGAACTTGAACACTTCGATGAGCTCGTTGTTGAAGCCATAGCGCTTCTGGCGGAACAGGATCGGCCCACGGCTATCAAGACGGACAGCGATGGCCACGGCCGCCAGCACTGGAGCCAGGAGGACGATGGTCAGAAGCGCAATGGTCTTGTCGAAGAACCACTTCGAGACAGTGCCCCAGTCGGCGATCGGCTTGTCGTGGAGATCTATCATCGCGACCGAACCGACGCGCGAATACGTGCCGCGTGCAAACCGAAGGCTGGTGGCCCCAGCCGGCAGCTTGACTTCGGCCGGCAGCACCGAAAGCGTTCGAGATACCTGACAGAGCCTCGTCTCGGCGGTCAGTGGAAGGGCGAGCAGTGTCATGTCCACGCGCGTGGTACGAGCGAACGCCACGAGATCGTCGAGCCCTCCAAGCCGCGGGTAGCCTTCAACCATCGCGGGGGCGCGGCCTTCACGGTCGTCGAAAACCCCGCAGATGCGAATATCGGTCGACGGATCTGCCTCGAGGTCGGCGATCAGCGCGCGGGCGACGGGGCCGCTGCCGTAGACCGCGGCGCGACGATAGAGGCGGCCGGTGCGGGCAAGCCGTGCCAGCGCGAGGCCGCCGACAACTCGCAGGGTAGCGATCGAGAGGACTGAGAAGCCAAACCACGCAGCCAGCCAGACACGCGAGAAATCATCGCTCGATTTCAGAAAGAACATCGCGGCGAACAGCGCCGTGAAGGCGCCGGAGAGGCCGGCAAGCACGCGCGGCATCTTTGAAAGAGGCGTCGAGAGTGCCGAAATGCGGTAGAGCGAAAGAAGTTCGAGCGTGAGGACGACGGTCACCGCCGTTGCGCCGTGCGCCAGCCAATAGCGCGCATCCGTGAATATCGACGGCTCATTCACATATGCGCCGGCAACCAGAAAGCCGATGGCGGCAACGAGCAGACCTTCGAGCATTCTCATGGCGCCCGAAACCACCACTGGCGCGACGAGGCTGGACTTCCGCGCGTACGAGAAATCTGCAAGGCGGGGAATCGAGAGCGAAACGGCGCTCTTGATAGCTTGCTCGCTGGACCCAGCGTTGGCCCCAGCAGTTCGTACTGGCATCTCGGCGTATTGCATTGTGCGTCAACTTTTCCGTCAGGTTACCGGAGCGTTGACGTCTGGAAAGCAGTTCGCGTGCCACGCAGGGAATGGTAAACGAAAATCCGGTCCTGATCCGCCGCTATGCCTAATGAACTCTTAAGTGGCGGCATCTTCCAGGATCGGCGGCGCGTTGGGCGCCCCGTGCACGGACAATGCACAGCGGTCCGTGTAGAACCTCATGACATCGTCGGCCATCCGCGCCACAGTGAAACGCTCAGAGACGCTCGATTTGAGACGATCCGCACGAGTTCGCGCCTGCATTGGATGCCCGATCGCGTTGCTGATCGCATCGGCGAGCGCGTCGACATCATCTGGGGGAACGAGCGACATATCCGTCCCCTCTACGATCTCCGGAATCCCGCCGACACCTGTGGCCACCAACGGCATGCCTGCGGCGGCCGCTTCGAGCACAATATAGGGCATGCTTTCCTTGCGGCTCGGCACCACGATCACCGAACCCAGCGCGAATGCGTCGGCCGCCGGCATGGCACCTGGAAATGCAACCACCCGGCCGAGCCCGAGACCTTCCGCAAGTTGCAGGAATTCGTCCCTATCCGGCCCGTCACCTACGATGACGGCCCTTAGTGCTTTGCCCCGGTTGCCCTTGATGCGTGCGATCGCATTGAGCAGGACGTCGACGCCCTTAAGCCGCCTCAACTCGCCGACGAACAGAACATCCGCGGCGCCTTCAGCCGGCTGATGCGAAACGAAATCCGACGACCTCAGGCCATTATAGATCACGCGTCGCGGAGCGCGGCCCGGCCCGACGACGGCCTCGTAAACCCTCGCAGCATGGGCGCTTTCAAAGATAATTCCGTCGGTCAAAGGGTCGAGCCATCTTTCGAGGCGATGATAGACGCGCCCCGCGACGGTATTCGGCGCGTAGTTCAGCGTCCCGCCGTGCGGCGTGTAGAAAACCCTGATCGGCACGCCGCCGTTCTCAAGGCCGATACCGGCGATGCGCGCGTACGCTCCGCCCTTTGCGCCATGACCATGCAGCACATCGCATTCGAGTTTTCGCGCGTAACGGCGAACCCAGCGGCAAGCTGCGGCGTCGGAGAGCCCAACGCTCCGTGCCATGTCCACGCGCGCGATACCAAGCGAAAGGTGGGAAGCCGCAAGCTGAAGTCGCTTCTCGGTCAGCGCGTCCGAACTCGTCGCAACGATGAGGCCGACATCATGGCCCAGAAGCGCCTGCTCCCCCGACAGATCGATGACATGACGGAACAGGCCGCCGACAGGTGCCCTGAGAACGTGAAGGATGCGCATGACCAGTGCCGTTGCGAGAGCCGGAGCGGACCGCGCCGCCCATGATCGCCGGAATCTGGCACGCCGAGGTTACCATTCCGTACGGGTTGCGCCCGAGAGCACTGGGAACCCTTCCGGGCCCGCATCAAGCCTTCTTCAAGGTTACCGAGACCTCAACGGGTACTTCGAGCCCAACCCATTCGCCCGGAGCATCCGACCCCTTGCCGATACCGAAATCGAGACGATTGAGCATCGTGCGGCCAACAAGCTTCGCCGTCTCGCCGCTCGCCTTGAACTCGAAGGCGAGTGTCACCGGCACGTTAAACCCGCGGATCGAAAGCGTACCCGAGGCTTCGAATTTGTCGCCACCCACCGCACGGAAGGAATTCGTCTCGAAAACTCCGGTCGGTGTCTTTGCGATATCGAACCAATCGACTGTTGGCAGCGTCTTATCGTAGGTCGTATCGCCGGTCCGCGCCGAAGCGAGATCAACCGTCACGGTCGCCTTTGAACCGGCCAGATCCGCCGGGTCGAATTTGATGACCGCCTGCCATTTTTCGAACGATCCCTTGAAAGCCCGGCCCGCATGCGTGCCCGAAAAGCCGATGCGGTTCTCGCCCGAAACGACGGTCCATGTCGTGGCATGGGCGTTCGGCACGAACGCCAGTAACAAGACGACAGTGGCAAGGAAATCTCGGACCGGTCTCCGGACAGTCGACGTCATATGGCTAATCTCCGATTGCTGAAACAGGCCTGCAGGCAAGACGCATCTAGCGCCCGCGCATACCCGGAACCATCCGTGTGAGAACGTCATCGCGATTGACGAAATGATGCTTCAACGCTGCCGCGACGTGCAGAACGAGCAATCCGATCAGCCCGTATCCCATGTATTTGTGAGCGGCCTTCGCGAGAAATTCCGCCTGTTCCTTGTTTTGGAGCGCCTCGACCCACGAGATGTGCGGCCATTCGAGAAGACCGAACACGATCGTCGGCAGCCCGAGCTTGCTCGCCGACACCATGACCCATCCCGCAAGCGGCATCGCGATCATAAGCCCGTAGAAAAGAACATGTGTGGCGGCGGCGCCGAAGCGTTCGAGACCGCTCATGCCTGCGGGCAAACGGGGTGCGGGATGCCCCAGCCGCCACAGGAGGCGGATCACGCTCAACACAAGCACGGTCAAGCCGACCGATTTGTGCAGTTGATAAATCTGGAACGCCAGAGCACGCGTCTCTGGCTTCTTGATCGCATCCACCATCCACAGGCCGGCCGCCAGAAGAAAAACGATCAGAATCGCGATCGTCCAATGCAGGACTATTGCCACGCCGGTGTATCGGTCCGCCGCGGTTGGGGAATACGGCATCAGGGGTCTTGCCTCGCGGTTGGCACAGTGTAGCACCGCCCCGTCAGTCGGAGGCGGCGAGCCGTTGGAATTGAGCCGGCGGCCGTACCGATCGGCCGCCGGTTCCCTGGAATCAGGCGCCGGAGAACTCGATCTCCATGATGATCTGCACCTCGTCGCCGATCATGGGAATGAGATGCGTCATGCCGAAATCCGACCGTTTCAAGGTGCCGACCGCCGAAAAGCCGACGCCCGGCTTCTTCGAAAACGGCTGCTCCTTCATGCCGCCGTTGATCGTCGCCTTGAGCGTCAGGGGCTTTTTCACGCCAAGGAAGGAAAGCTCGCCGGCAACATCAGCCGTCTTCGGCCCAGTGATCTTCACGCTCGTCGACGTGAACGTGATGGATTTATTGACGCCGGAATTGAACCACTTCGCGTCCGTCGAGAGGGTCCGGTCGAAGTCATGCTTCTCGGGAGCCGGGTAATCTGTCCGGATGGACGCCGGATCGACCGATGCGACCAGCGTCGAAGCCTCGGGCTTCGCCGGATCGAAGGTCAAGGTCGCATCCATTCGCACGAACCGGCCCGTATAGTTCGACAGCCCGAGATGGGAGACCTTCCAGTGCACGCTCGCATGCGTCGGGTCGAGCTTGTAGGTGCCCGCGGGCGCCTCGATGGCGAGCTGGGCAGCCGCAGGCGTTGCCGCGAGCAGTACCCCGGCGACCAGTGCGAGAGCATGGAATTTCATGGTTTAGACCTCCAAGTGCAATGTGCGACGTCAGCAAATTCATTCCGACGTGGGCACCCGGCCGCAGCCAGGACGCTCCACCGGTATTTCCCTAGTATCGAACTATGGAAGTTTCAAGACTTGGTCGGGTATGCAAAAATGGCCCGCAAATTGCGGGCCTTAAGCATCATTTCGCAATCGAGGTGCAATCCGTCCAGGATCTCATAATTCCTGCATCGACCCCATTGCAAAATATAGCGTTTTTCAGACAAACCTCAGAATTGCCGACACACTGTCTCCCGAAAGCGAGTGTCACACCCATTCCGCGCGCTGAAGGGCAGTACCTTTCGGCAGAAAGGGCGCGATTGCCGTGCCCAACTCATCCGAAAGCAGGGTGCCCTGCACGCTAACGTCGATCCAGAAATGACGTTCGCCAACACAGTCCTTGCGAAGATAAACCGTCGGCTTTTCGCGCGGGCGAACCCAGGCGCTCTTCCCGTCGAGATAGTTCGTCAAGGCGTAGCCGGAGCGCTCGTGATCGACACAATTGGAATACCGCAAGTAACGATGGATCCAATAGATCAGCTCACCGTCATCGTGCACAAGTCGTGCCGGAAAGAACTGGAGATTGTCATCCTGAAAGCGGCTCGTCACCTGATAAAGTGCATCCGACACCATGGGATAGACGCCGATGACGCCCATGGCCGGGAAAGGCTTGGCCGGCACCTTTTTCAGGCGGAAGCTGGACATGACATTCGCGGGATCGACGGGAAAGCCGGTAGGCTGCTAAAAGGGAACGCCCGAGCAGCGCTCCCCCTCTGGATGGCGACGCATGAAGTCTTCCTGCCGGGCCTGGAACAGGCGCTCCTCCAACTTGCCGTCGAACTTGACGAAGTCGATCATCGGCTTGGGCGAGGGTTTGCCGCTGCTTACAATCTCGAAAGGCATCAAAAATCCCCATTTTGGGAATCGGGCTTCAGATCCGTTTAAACCTCGGCGTCACAATTTCTGAAACAATGACAATAATTGCGATCCCCGATGACCCTCACCGGCCCTCACTGCATTTTGAAGACGTTGATGATGGCCGGTCCGATGATGGCGATGAACAGGACCGGGAGGAAGAACACGATCATCGGGACGGTGAGTTTCGGAGGCAGCGAAGCCGCCTTCTGCTCGGCCTTGGACATGCGGATGTCCCGGTTTTCCTTGGCCATCACGCGCAAAGCTTGACCCACCGGCGTACCGTAACGCTCGGCCTGGACGAGGGCCGTACAGACGCCCTTGACGCCTTCAAGACCGGTACGCTTGGCGAGGTTTTCGTAAGCCGTCCGCCGGTCCGGCAGGTATGAGAGCTCGGCGGTCGTCAGTGAGAGCTCTTCTGCGAGTTCGAGAGACTGCACCGTGATCTCGCGAGCGACCTTCGCAAAGGCCGCTTCGACCGACATGCCCGACTGCACGCAGATCAGCAGCATGTCGAGAGCGTCGGGGAATGCCTGTTCGATCGATACCCGGCGCTTTGCGGCCCGGTTCTGAATGAAGATGTTGGGAATGTAGAAGCCGAGGAATCCGGCCGCCAGCGCGATCAGAACCTTGAGCGCCGGCGGAAGATCGAAGGTTCCCAGCACGAACAGATAGAACAGCGCCACCAGGAACATTGCAGGCGGGCAGATGACGCGGAATGCCATGAAGGTCATCAGGTGGGTCTCTGACCGCAATCCTGCAGCCTTGAGCTTCTGACGCAGCGCCTCGCTGTCGAACTTTTCCTTCAGGTCGAACTGATCGACCAGTTGCCGCACGAACCCCTTGGGCGCCTGTCGCAGCCGGCTTCCGCCCGAACGCTCCTGGATCGCCATCTCCTGAAGTCGCGCGCTTCGCAGCTTATCGCGCTCAACCGCCATGACCCGCATGCGCTGGTTGACGCGATCGCGCTCCAGATACGGGAGGCCGACCGTCAGGATCGTCGCGAACGCACAGACCGCGGCAAGTAGCGTGACCAGGAACTCTGGCCCCATAACGACCGAAACGAATTCATTCATGGCGCACCGCCGAGCATCAGTATTTGAAGTTGATCATTTTCTTCATCATCAGGATGCCCATGCTCATCCAGATGGCGCCGATGCCGATCAGCATGTTGCCGGTCTGCGTTTCCCATAGCGGGCGCAGGTACCCAGGAGAGGACAGGGACAGCATGATGACGACGGCCGGCGGCAGCGAGCCGAGCACGCCCGCCGAGGCGAGCGCCTCCGCCGAAAGCGCCTTGACCTTGAGCTTGAGACCAAACCGATCGCGCAGAACTTGAGAGAGGTTCCCGAGTGCTTCGGAGAGATTGCCGCCCGCCGACTGCTGGATCGAGATCACGATGGCGAGAAACTTCACCTCCGGCAGCGGCATGCGGACGACGAGCCGCTCGAGTGCTTCGCCCAGCGTCACGCCCACGCGCTGCTGATCAACAACCTCCTTGAACTCGCTGGCGATCGGCTCGGGGCTCTCACGAGCGATGATACCGAGGCACTCGTTGAGGGGCAGGCCGGTCTTGATGCCGCGAACGACGACGTCGATCGCGTTGGCGAGATTGGAAAGGAACAGGTTTTGGCGGCGCTTGATCAGATACGTGAGTACCCAGCCGGGAAACCCGAAGCCGCCGACAAACCCCGCGATCAGAGCCAGCGGGAATGCAAGATGCCGGATCGAGGCCGGCACGGAAGCAAACACAACGCAACCAAAAGCGACGCCACAGCCGGCGCTCACCATCCAATATGTTTTGGGTTCGATATCGAGCCCCGCCTGCGCGAGGCGGGCCCGAAGGCTGCGCTTCTCGGTCTTCTGACGCCGGCTCTCGAGCTCCTTGAGCGTCTCTGTCACGACCTTCTTGCGCGAGTTCGCAATATCGGCGGCGTTGCGCGCTGCCACCTTTTTGGTACGCGACGTCGTGGCATTCTGAATACGGCTGTTGACGCCTTCCGCGGCGAAGCGCGGCATCAGAAGCATGAACACGATCGCGCAGATGAGGAATGAGATCCCGCCGATCGTCAGCAGATCGATTGTGGACTGATCAAGCATCGTTTTCTCCGAGCGTATTGCCGTTCACATCCCGCGCTTCGGCTGCCGCGAGCGCCTCGGCCAGACGCTTCTCCTCCTTGTAGTATTCGGCACGATCCCAGAATCGCGGCCGCGCGATGCCGGTGGAGCGATGGCGCCCGATTAGCTTGCCGTTGGCGTCCTCGCCCATGATGTCGAAGACGACGATATTCTGCAGCGTGATGACATCGCCTTCCATGCCCACGACTTCGGTGATGTGGGTCACCTTGCGGGAGCCATCGCGCAGTCGCGAAGCTTGGATGATGACGTCGACCGAGCCGGCGATCATCTCGCGAATGGTCTTTGGCGGCAGTGCATAGCCGCCCATCATGATCATGCTTTCCAGACGGCTGATGGCTTCGCGCGGGCTGTTGGCGTGCAGAGTGCCCATAGAGCCGTCGTGGCCCGTGTTCATGGCCTGCAGGAGATCGAATGCTTCAGGTCCGCGGACCTCGCCCACGATGATGCGTTCGGGGCGCATACGAAGGCAGTTCTTGATGAGGTCGCGCATCTTGACCTCGCCCTCGCCTTCGAGGTTCGGCGGGCGCGTTTCGAGGCGGACGACGTGTGGCTGCTGGAGCTGAAGCTCGGCGGAGTCTTCGCACGTGATGATGCGTTCGTCGTTGTCGATCGAAGCCGTCATACAATTGAGGAGCGTCGTCTTTCCCGAGCCTGTACCGCCCGAGATCAGGATGTTGCACCGGACGCGGCCGATGACTTCTAGGATCGTCTTGGCCTGCTGGCTGATCGAACCGAACTTTACGAGCTGCTCGAGCTTCAGCCGGTCCTTTTTGAATTTGCGGATGGTGAGCGCCGGTCCGTCGATGGCAAGCGGCGGAGCGATCACGTTGACGCGCGAGCCGTCCGGCAATCGCGCGTCGCATATCGGCGAGGATTCGTCCACGCGCCGGCCAACCTGGCTCACGATTCGCTGGCAGATGTTGAGAAGCTGCTGGTTGTCAGCGAACCTGACGCCGGTCATCTGAACCTTGCCGCCGACTTCGATGTAGGTCGTGGTGGCGCCGTTGACCATGATGTCGGCGATATCGTCGCGAGCCAGCAGCGGCTCCAGCGGACCATAGCCGAGCACGTCGTTGCAGATGTCCTCGAGCAGTTCTTCCTGCTCGGCGATCGACATCACGACATTCTTGATCTGGATGATCTCGCTGACGATGTCGCGAATTTCCTCGCGTGCTGCCGCCTGGTCGAGCTTGGTCAGCTGCGTGAGATCGATGGCATCGATCAGCGCGTTGAAGACGGTCGTCTTAACGTCATAGTACTCTTCCGAATGGCGGCGCTTCGGCTCGGGCATCTCGACGCGCGGCGGAGCGGCAGGGGCAGGTGCCTGCGCAGGCGCTTTGCTGGCCGCAGGTTTCAGAGCAGTCGCCGAGTTTGCCGCTGGCGCTGGAGCGGAGATCTTGGGGGCAGTAGGTTCACCTGTACGACGGCCGAACATTGCCGTGTCTCCCTTTCAACACTTTAATCCGCAAGCACGGACTGCAGGAAGCATGTCCTGCCTTTCTGAAAATTTCGGAAATTTGATCCAAGTCCTGTCGCGGCAAAGTGTTTTTGTTCACCATGACCGCCGATTTTCAAGAATGGACAAATGCCGGACGACCTGAAGTGACGCGGCAAGGCACGTCCACGCCCCATCCAGGGTGAACGCGCCTTGAGAGCTTCGGCAGTCGGTCAGATTGCGACGGGCAGGCCGCCGCGACGTCACCGCTTCATCATCAGCTTCTCGAGAAGCGGCGCGAGCCCCGAAGCACCCGAGGCCTTCTTTTCGACCTTGGTTTCCTTCCGGTTGGCCAGGACGTGCGCGATCGTGCGGAAAGCCTGCGTCGCCGGGGCCTTGGCGTTGATCTCCTCGATCATGCGACCGTTGATCGACGCCTGACCGAAGCTCTCGACGTCAAAATCGATCACCGCCATCGCCTTCAGGCCGACATTCTGCTCGAACTCCTTGACCGTAATCTCCGGCCGCTTCGGCACGTTGACGCGATTGAGGATCAGCCTGGGCTCGGCGTCGTTCTTCCGCACCGTCTTCATCAGATCGATGATGTTCTTGGTGTTGCGAAGGTTGGCGAGGTCCGGCTCGGCCGTGATGATCACCTGGTCGGATTGCATCAGCACGCGTTTGCACCAGCCGGTCCAGGTGTGCGGCAGATCAACGGTGACAAACGGCATGCTCTGGCGCACGACATCGAGCACCATATCGCAGGCGTCAGGCGACAGGTCGTAGTCACGATCGAGGATGACCGGAGCCGCGAAGATCGAAAGCTGCTCGGAACATTTCGTCAGGAGGCGGTCGAGCAACACCTCGTCAAGACGCTCCGGCGTGGCGAGTGCGTCGGCGATGCCTTGAACCGGGTCCTGATCGAAATCGAGCCCCGTCGTGCCGAACGCCAGGTCGAGGTCTGCGATGACGACGTTGCTCTTGAGCTGTTCGGCCAGCACCCAGCTGACGTTGTGGCAGATCGTCGATGACCCGACGCCGCCCTTGGCGCCGATAAAGGCCAACACCTGGCCTACGGGATCGCTGTCGGGATTGTTGTAGAGGTTTGAAATCGCCTCGATGATCTGCAGCGTGGCGACGGGCACGACGAGATACTCGCTCACGCCCCGCTTCAGCAGCTCGCGATAGAGCATGACGTCGTTCTTGTGCCCGATCATCAGGACCTTGGTGCCCGCGTCGCAGCACTCCGCGAGCTGATCGAGTTCCGCAAGCATCTCCCTCGCCGCAAGCGAGCTCTCGATGACGATCAGGTTCGGCGTCGGGCTTTCCTGGTAGTGCGCCACGGCCGCCATCGCGCCACCCATATGGATGCTGACGTGGGCCTTGCTCAGCCGCCGGTCCTCGGCCGCATTCTGCAGCACGTTGGCGAGCGACTGCTGCTCGCAGAATGCCTGGATCGAAATGCGCGGAACAGGCCGCGCACGTTCGTTGATCGAGGGATCTATGCCCTGCTCGAATTCGAAATCGGGCTCGAGCATAGCCGCTGCGGGATTGGCCTTGTTCATATCACGTCAGCTTTCTCAGTTGCCACCCTGGGTCGACACACGGCTGTCCTCGTTCTTCTGGGATGCCGTCTGCTCACCCTTTTGATACTTGCCCCACACCACATCGCGGCGCTCGCTCGCTCGTGCGGTGACGGCGCGCGGTCCGAGCAGGTCGCCCGGATTGACGACCATAGCCGCCAGGTTTCGCTGGTTCGCGCAACCCAGGTTGGGCATCGGAAGGTTGTTAGGTTCCCAGGCGAGGTTCGTCGGCCAGTGCCCGCACTCTGGGCCCTCCGCGACATACCGCATGTAGGAAACTCGCACCGGAGGTTGCACCTCGCGGTCGGCGTTGTAGGCCTCGACGGTGACGGTGCTCTCGGTGAAACCGTTATCGACCAGAAGCTCGCGGATTTCCTGCACGGCATTCATGGCGGCGATCTCGTTACCCGATCCGCTCGGCGCAGCAACGACCATTCGACTGTCGCCCTTATCACCCGCACGCGCGTGCTGGGCGAAGCTCAAAACGTCGGCCCGTGCCTTGGGGGTGAGCCCCTGCGATCCCCGGGGAACGCCGACCGATAGCGTCGTCGGCTTCTGGGAGACGAGGATCGGATGGCGCTCGGCCGGATTTACGAGATCAAAATTGGGCTCGACCCGTCCGAACTCGTTGTGCTTGCAGCCGATAAGCGCAACCGACAGCAAGAGGGCGGCGAAGGGGAGGCTCCGGCGCGCCATGGGAAGGCAATGTGACTTGGTCATGTATGTCATCCTGTCGCGCAAGCGTTAGTCAACGATGAAGCCGTAGTCGCCCTTGAGATCACCGACCGGATGCGCGGCACCCCGGCCGTAGACCCTATTGAAGTGCCCGAGTAGATTGCCCCGTATGTCGCTCGCCTCAGCCAGGCCGTCGCTCGGCAGAGAGAGGTTCTGGCGCGACGTCGGACGGACGACGTAGGGCGTCACGATGATGACGAGCTCGGTCTCTTCCTTGATGAAGTCACGCGACCGGAACAGCGTTCCGAGCACCGGCAGATCCTTCAGACCCGGGAAGCCGTCGATGTTCTGACGCACCTTATCCGAGATCAGGCCGGCGAGTGCGAGCGAGCCGCCCGATGGAAGCTCGACAGTGGACTTGGCCTGCCGCTTCTTGAGTGCGGGAATGGTCAAACCGCCGAGCGTCACCGCGCCTTCCGTGGTCAACTCGCTGACCTCGGTCTCGATCTTGAGGCTGATGCGGCCCTCCGAGAGCACAATGGGCGTGAACGCGACGCCGACACCGAATTCCTTGAAGGTCACCGAAATGCCGCCCGTCGAATCGATGACTGGTATCGGGAACTCGCCACCGGCGAGGAACTTGGCGGATTCGCCCGACACCGCAGTCAGGTTGGGCTCGGCCAGCGTACGGATCAGGCCGTCCCGCTCGAGAGCGCGGATCGCCTGCGAGATGCGGTTGCCGCCTCCCAGATCGAACTGGCCCGAAGTGCCCGAGTTGCCGAATGCGGTGCTGCCGACCGGGCCGGCATTGTAGTTACACAAGATTCCTGCAGTCGCGCAGCTCGCCGCCTGTCCCGCCTGCAGCGCCGCCGTACCGACGGCAGGCGTCGGCAGCGTGCCAAGGCCGGCAGCCGCGGTTAGCGGCAGCGCGTTCTGCGTCAACAGCGATGTGGAGAAGCCGCCCGCGTTGATCTGCGCGCCGAGATTGATGCCGAGCTGCTTCAGGAGCGACCGCGACACCTCGGCCACGTGGACGCGAAGCTGAACCTGCTCCTCGCCCTCGACCTGCAGGAGGTTGATGACGACCTTCTCGCTCTTGCCCTTGCCGTCGGTAGCCGAGCCGCTGGAAAGGCTGATGCTTGTCGTATTGCCGCCCGGGGTCGAATTCGGCGAAGTGGGCGCCTGTGATGCCACCGAGCCATCGGCGCTCTTGGCGAATTCACGAGCGATATCGGCGGCGCGCGAGCTGTCGATCGGCGTGCGCACCGAGCCAGTCAGGACGAGCGCCTTGCCGGCCGCCTCGATGGTGATGTTCGATCCGGGGATCAGGCGCTTGAGGATCGTCTCGAGCCCGCCGACGTCGGCGCCGATCGCGACCTCGAGCGTCAGCACCTGCTGGCCCGTGTTGTCGAAGAAAAAGGCGTTGGTCGCGCCCGGCGCCTTGGCGATCAGGAACACCTGGTTCGTCGACTGCACGACGGCGTCCATCCGCGAGGGATCGGCGACCAGCACATCCTTGAGCGGGGTCGGGAACTGAACCATGACCGACTTGCCGGCGCCGACGCTGATGCGGCGGGTCAGCGGAAACCTGGAATTCGCTGGAATGACGATGACGGAGTTATTCTGCTCGGTCTTCGCCGCCACCGGTTCCTTTGCTTCGACGCTGACCGCAGTTGCGCCGACGAATGCCAGAAAAAGTGCAGCGATGGCCCGCATCGGGGTCTTTCGCATGGTCGTAAGCCTCATGAGACGAATTCGAAAGGATTTGGGCTACTCAGTTGACGCCATACGAACGTGATTTGTGACCGTATCGGAGAACCTTGATCGCGTTTCCCCGTTCCTTGTTGAGCGACTGCCCCGCGTTGGAAACGTCCGCGGTCAGATCTGCCATCGAGCGCAGCGTGAGGCTGATTTCGCCCATCGAGTTAGCGAGCGCGAGCTGCTCGGCCTGCTGCGGCGAAAGCTCGAGCGTTGCCGTATTGGCGCCAGCGTCCGCCTTCTTGCCGTCCTTGATCTCGAGCTGCTGGCCGATAGCGAGCACGCGGACATTCCGGTAAAGCGTATCGGACACGAAGGCTTCGCCGCTCCCGCTCTTATTCTGGAGACGGCGGATCAAGATGACATCCACCCGATCGTTCGGAAGGATCATGCGGCCGGCGGCCGTCTCTTCCTTGATTCGCGTGGAGATGGCGCGCATCCCCTTGGGAAGAATTGCCGCGAGCACGCCTCCCTGACCCGCCCTGACGAGCTTCTGCGACGTGATGGGCTCACCGGCAAGGATCGGAGAGCGGACGATAGAGCCCGCCATCTCCATGTCGCCGCCGCGGGCGCGCGTGATGAAATTCTCCGAGACGGCTTCACGCGGCCACGATTGCCAGCGGAAATTCGCCTGCGTTGCGATTTGCCCCATGCCGATGTCGGTACGGGCAACAAGAACTTCGGTCGTATCGACCTGTCGCTCTTCCTTGATGACGGCCTGCTTGGGGGCCGGGCCTAACAGTCTGAGCAGCACGATCATCAAGAACGCGAACAGCGCCAGAAACATGAGACCAAGTCTGAGTTGCCGGTTTTTCATGGCCAATCGACCTCTGTGGATTTAAAAACTCCGACGCACACTCGGCCTGCATCATGGCCAACAAACCTCAATGCGCCGTTAATGCGCGTTCCCATTCGCGACACTCATTCGAGCGCACGAAAACAAAAAAGCGCCGCAGCTGCGGCGCTTTTCGCGTTTCTCGGCAATCGCTCACCGGATCAGAGAGACAGCGCCATGAAGATCGGCGTCTTGGGATAGGTGAGCAGAGCGCCGCCCGCGATGGCGAGGCCGTATGGAACCCAGCTCTGCCGCCCGTGGAGACGGACGAGCCAACCGGGGCCCGTCACCAGTCCGTCGGGAATGCAGCGCCGGTACACCAGGACGGCAAAGCACAGGCCCGCGCCCACCAGCGTTACGGCGAAGAGAAAATCGAGAAGGTTTTGCGAGCCGATCCAGAGCGCGCCGGCGGCCAGAAGCTTGGCATCGCCGCCACCGAGCAGGCCGCGGGTAAAGAGTGCAAATCCCACGATCAGCACGGCAACGCCCGACACCACATGCAGCCCGATGGACTGCCAGGAGAGCCCGGCGACAGGCGCCGCGACGACGAAAGCGGCGACGAGTGCGATCGAGATCTTATTGGGGATTTTCATCGTCAGCGCGTCCGACGCGGCCGCGAGGACCATGGCAACAGGAAGCGCGACAAAAAGTGGAAAAGTAAGCACAGCGAATTTCCAGGATCAGTGGCGATCGTTTCAGATGCCGTTACGCACGCACTGGACGCTCGAGCAGTTGCCCGCAGGCAGATACGACGAGAGCACGGGTTTCCCCGTGCTCTCGCATTTGATCCTGCCGGAACGGTCCCGGCAGCCTTGAGATCAAGGAGCGACGCCCGTCAGAGCGGTGACGATCAGGTTGAAGATGCGGTCGAGCTGGTCGCCGAGGAGGCCGAGGACGGTGATGATGGCAACCGAGACGAGAGCGGCGATCAGGCCGTACTCGATGGCCGTTGCACCCGACTCGTCCTTGAAGAAGCGATTAAGAGCGTTCATTGGTAATCTCCCATACAGGTCTACTGATACTTCCCATCCGTTCATCGGCGGCGATCAGCATCACCGTTGAACTGACGATGACCCTAGGCGGGAGGTCTTAAACCGGGGTAAATTTGAAAGGCATTCCATCGAACGGGCATTGCCATCAAAATAAAAAATCACAAAAACATGATGTTTTTCAATGACTTGGTTGATGCAGAAAAGCTTAACTATAGATCCTGATGCATCAAATTTGACGAAAATCGATCATGGATTTGCACTTTATTAACTCGGTTCCGCCATTGGTTTCCCCGTACGAATGGGGAGAATCGATATGCAGCGCCACTATTCCCGGTCCCTGAACCTTTCGGCCGTCATGACAATCGCCGGACTTATTGGCGTCTCGGGCCTGGTCGCAGAGGGAACTTCTGCGCGCGCCGAGGATCTGATCGTTCGCTACGACCAATCGCAGTTGCTGAGACTTCCCCGGCCGGTCGCCGAGGTGATCATCGGCAATCCGAGCATCGCCGACGTCACGATTCAGGGCGGCAACCTCCTCGTCATTACCGGCAAGACGTTCGGCATCACCAACATCATCGCGCTCGACGCCGACCGCAATATCATCCAGGACCAGCGCATCCAGGTCGAACGTGACCGCCACAACGTCGTGCATCTCCACCGCGGCGCCGTTCGCAACAGCTACAGCTGCGTACCGTCCTGCTCGCCCATGCTGGCGATCGGCGACGATAAGGAGTTCTTCTCGCAGGTCCTCAACCAGAACCAGCAGAAGACGAAGTTCTCCGAAGGCGGCAATGAAAAGGAGAATGCCGGTCAATAAACAGCGCTTTAAGGCTTTGTAGACCGTATTCTCAAACACTAAGTCTCGATTTATAGATTAAGCACCGTCCAACCCTTATTCTGCCAACCCATGTGTGCAGAGGGGTATTAGGCGTGCTCATATTTCAGAACCGGACACGAGAGTTACCGGCTCACACCGCGCGCAGGTGTGGTTCCCTTTTCCGCGACGAGCGGGGCTCCACCGCCATCGAGTTCGGCTTCCTCGTAATCCCGCTGTTCATGTTCCTCTTCGGGATCATCAACACAGGCTACTACTTCTTCAACCAGCACCTGCTCGATCGCGGCGTCGAAGAGGCCAGCCGGCGCGTCCGCACAGGTGAATCCCAGAAGCTTGGCGCCACCATCGGCGCCTATCGCAACCTCGTCTGCAACGCCGCCAACTTCAACATCTCGTCGTCGAACACGGGCTACGGCCCGCCGCCAACCAGCGGCCTGATCGACTGCAGCAGGCTGACGATACTCATGCAAAACGCCGCCGACTGGGGTGGCATCCAGCAGCAGAACTGTCGCACCGCCGGCAATCAGTCCCAGAGCACTGGCAACGCGAACGACACGTTGTCGAGCGCCGTGGGAACTCAGAGCCGCGTGGTGATTATTACGGCCTGTTACAGTTGGCCCTTCGCCCAGCAACTCCCGTTCGCCGAGCGCTTCTTTGGCTCCGAACCCATAATTTACTCGTCGACCGCCGCATTCCGCACGGAAGACTACCAGTGACACAGCCGGGTTGCATTAACACCATGAAATCGTACTTCGCACGCTTCAAGCCGGTCGCCGATTATGGTCGCGACTCCTCGGGTGTCGCCGCCGTTGAGTTCGCGCTCATCGTTCCGATACTGTTGGCGCTGTTTCTCGGCGGCATCGAGTACTCTCGCGCTACGATGTATGCGCGCCGCTTCAATCAAGTGACCGCGATGGCAAGCGACCTGATCGCTCGTGAAGCGCAACTCGATGACGCGAAGCTGCTGGGAATCTCCCAGGCCATCGACACGGCATGGGGGAATCTGGACAATCACGATAGCCTTAGGCTGCAGGTCAAGCACGTTCGCAGCGCCGGCAATCTCGCCACGAAGAAAGCTCCGGGAACGACGTATGTCGAATGGAGCTATCCGATCAGAGAGAATAAAAAATACCCCGACTGCCAGGACTACACGGTCCCGGTCGCGAACATGGTTCAACGCGGCAACAGCGTGGTCATCGTGACGGCGACCTACACATACCGTTCGCTGTTCAACGGCCAGGCCCCGGGAATGTCGACAGCTACGCTTGACTGGCAGAGCGAGTCGAGCCACGCCCCGCGCGATCTTTGCGTTGCTTACGATAAGACAAACTGTCTCTCGACCTGTGAGTAGAGTCAGGCCCTTAGCAGCGGTTGTGTAACACTTCCATTATATCCGTCAGTTGAAGATAGATATTCCGCGCCGAGCGGATTGTCATCGTACATGCATACTCTATTGTACCGCATATATACTGAAGCTTGGTACTATGGGGACGGCTTTAGCCGATATTTTATGGGACGCCGGTCTACTCACACGCCGGATCAATTGCGAGAACTTATTGTTGCTTCCGCAACCGATGTTATCGACGAACATGGTCTCGTCGGGCTCTCGGCCCGGGAAATAGCTCGTCGCATCGGTTACTCTCCGGGAACTATCTATAATGTATTTCGTGATCTCGACGATCTCGTCTTCACGATAGAGGCTCGCCTTCTCGACCGGCTCGCCGCTCAGATAGCGAATGCCCCCGCATACTCCGATCCGCAGGAACGGCTGGCTGCGATGGCCTCGGCGTATCTCGCCTTCTGCCTGGAAAATCCGAGGCTGTGGAATCTGTTGATGGAACACGTCCCCCAGTCGGGAGGAGCGTTGCCGTCGGAGTTCCAGAACCGGATCGATTCGGTCACGCGCGAATTCGAGCGCGTCGTTGGCGAAATGGTGGGCCGCGACAACCCAGCTCAGATCCGCCGAATCGCAAGCGTCCTGTGGGCAGGAATTCACGGGATTTCGACGCTCGCGACAGCGCATAAACCGCCGGGCATCTCGGAAGAGAATGCCGCCACCCTGGTGGATGACCTTGTGAGGACATACCTCCGTGGACTGACGGAGTCGTCGGCCAGCCAGGACCCCAAAATGAAGAAACGCGCGGCTGCCAAGTAGGCCGCCGAGAGCCCCTCTAAACTCTTCGAATGTGAACGGCGCCGATCAATAGCGCCCATCACCCGTCTAAGAAGCCCGCGCATCCGCAATGGCCGGATTGCAGACGCACCCCTGGTTACGGCTTCGGAGGTACTTCTCCGGGATTGTCGGTCGCGATGGTCCGGAATGGATTCCGGCCGGGGAGCGATCCTGTCGTCAGAGGCGCAGATCCACCACCGCTCGCGGCGCTCGAGGCGTCACCCGTTGGGGCCGCAGGAGCAGAGGCCGGAACAGTAGCCGTCTTTGTCGCCTTCCCATCTATATCGACCAGACCGAACCACGCCTCTTTGGGAAGAAGGCGATCCTGTAGACCAGCCCACATCTTCTGCGACGACAGGCTGCTCACGAAACCATCGATCGGAGGAGCGACCATGGCCGCGGCGACAGTGCAGACGGCCATCGCGGCCGAGTGCCGCCAGTTTGAAAAGTCGGCAATCTTGATCGCGGTGCCGAACGACGCCTTGATTCGCGTGTCCATAACGTCGACGGAGTAGATCTCATCTAGAATGAGATGGGTCAGATAGCCGATCGCCAGGAACCCGGCTCCAAGCCACGCAATGCCGTCGTACGTGCCAAGAATGTACTTGAAGGCCAAGGCGGCCAGCAGCCCTGTGAAAACGGTCGCGAGCAGCGAGTGCCAGACCCCGCGGTGGACCGCGATCTCGTGAAAAATGGCATGCAGCCCATACCGCACGCCAACCAGCGTTCCGAGCCACAAGATCCAGAGTTCGGCGATCGAATAACGCGACGCGCAACTGAACAGCACCGCGAACGAAAAGAAGATGGCGAGGCCGGAGAACAGTGCCCGGCTAGGACGGCTGTCCTTGAGGTCGATGTCGGGAAGTATGGAGCCGAGAACACCTGCGAGCGTCACCGCGATAAGGCTCTGGTGATCGATCACGTCCGCCGCGAGCGTCAGTGTGGCAAGCGCACCGGAAACGACGGTTCCAACGCCAATATGAGTTGTAAAATTGGCCATATGTCCTCGCATCGCGGGAGGTGAATAGAGGCCGTATGGGGCCTGATTCTGGCCATCCGGCACAATGGGGCGATCGTGAGGATGTGTGGATAATCGGCACGGTCCGCGACCAATTGAACCGCCGGCGCCCATCAACTGGAAAGCGAATGCTTCCTATGCAACGACGCTCCGAATGATGAACTTATCGGCAGACAATTTCGACAAGATAGGTTGGACCGCCAGGATCAGCGTTCTGGTGGCGGTCGCCGTCACCGCCATCAAGGCGGTAGCTTACTACGTGTCGGGCAGCGTCGCGCTTTACTCCGACGCACTCGAAGGAGCGGTCAACGTTTTGTCCGCGCTGGCCGTACTGCTAGCGGTCGAGTACGCGCGCCGCCCCCCCGACCACGACCACCACTTCGGCCACCACAAAGCTGAGTATCTGGCGGCGGGCTTCGAAGGAGGCCTGATCGCACTCGCGGCGATCATGATCCTTCACCAGGCCTACCGCGCATTGGTTCACCCGCCCGAGCTCGACCACATGGGGCTCGGCGCTCTGACCAACGGCGTCGCAACTGCCATCAATGCATTCTGGGGAGCCTTCCTCGTATCTCGCGGCACCGCCTGGACCTCGCCGGCTTTGAAAGCCGACGGGTTGCATGTGTTGTCTGATGTCTGGACGTCGGTCGGAGTTCTGGCCGGCCTGTTCCTGGTCTGGCTGACGGGCGCGCAATGGCTCGACCCGCTGATGGCCGCACTCGTCGCATTCTATATCCTCTGGACCGGATACCAGCTCATCCGCGGCTCACTCGGCGGCCTGCTCGATGAGGCCGTGACCGCTGACGTCAGAACGCAGATCGAGGATCTGATCCGAAATCACGGCGTCGGCGCGCTTCAGGCCCATGACTTGCGCACCCGACGCTCCGGTCGGGCGACTTTCATCGAGTTCCACCTGGTCGTGCCGGGTGAGTGGACAGTCGATCATGCCCATCGCATCTGCGACCGCATCGAGGACGCGCTCGAGGCCTACATTCCGGGCGCGGATGTCTCGATCCACGTCGAGCCCGGCAACAAGGCAAAAGGGGACGGCGCGGTTGTCATCTGAGACCGCCGGCCCTGCCCGGCATCGTCAAAACGAGTCCAGGCACTGCCCCCCATATTAGAGCAGGGCGGCGACAAGCATCGAAATCAGGTAAACGGTAACAGATAGATCCCGGGCATTTGCGCAGGTCGGACCGAGAGAGTGCTCGGGCATACCGCACCTGGTAGCCCTCCCACGGAGAGCCACAAGCGACACATCCCCCATGCGGACCGGACGCGACGGAGCCACCGCACACATGGACTCTGTCGAGCCCGACCCGCGTCTATCGGCAGACGAGCACGGGTATTTTCGCGTGCGTGATCACTCCCTGTGCCTGGCTGCCCAGCAGCAGGCGATTGAGACCGCGGCGGCCGTGCGATCCCATGACGATCAGGTCGGCGCCGATCTTTTCGGCCGTCAACACGATGCCGTCGGCTGGCGCGCTGTCGGAAACGTGCACAGTCTCACAGGGTACGCCCGCCGTCTCCGCAGCGTGGCGGAAATCGGCAAGTACCTTTGCAGCTGCCTCTGCGGCGGCAGCCTCGTATTTCTCGATCTTCACCATCCCGTCACGCCCGGCGACATCAAGCGCGGACCACATCTCAGTCGTGGTCACTCCCGTCACTTTTGACTGCAGAACCTTCGCCAATTGGAGCCCCTGAGACACGGCCTTCACCGCGACGTCCGATCCATCCGTCGCAATCAATACGTGCTTGTACATGGCGCCCTTCCTCGGAAACGTATCTGTCAGTTGACCCTGGCCGAAAACCTATCAGCGGCCCCCACTCGGACCTTGACCCCGATCAAGTGCGAGGCCGCACGGAACATGGCCACTTTCTCGCGAGTGGACTTGGAGCCGGCCGTGAGGCCAGCCAATCCGGTCGCGATCACCATTGTTCTTGCTGTCCGAGCCCCCATGATGAGAAAGGTGCAAACTGGATTCCTGGCGCCGCCCGGCGACCCCAATCGACTGACACAGGAGCAGACGCGATGCGCATCGTAATCTTGGGCGCCGGCGGTGTCGGCGGCTATTTCGGGGGCCGCCTTATCGAGGCCGGCGCCCACGTGACATTCCTCGTGCGCGAACGCCGAAAGACGCAGCTCGACGCAAACGGGCTGGTCATCGATAGCCCGCTCGGCAACGCACGCCTCGATGTTGCCTGCCTGACTTCGGCCGACGGCCTGACGCCTGCCGATCTCGTCATGCTGACACCGAAATCCTATGATCTCTTTTCTGCCCTCGACGCGATTGCACCGGTGGTCGGCGAAGGAACGGCGGTCATGCCGCTGTTGAATGGCGTCTCCCACCTCGACACGATCTCCGCTCGCTTTCCCGCTGCCCGTGTCTGGGGCGGCGTCGCCCATATCGGCGCAACATTGGCCGATGACGGCACCGTAAGACACCTGAATCGCATCAACCGAATCCTGTTCGGAGCCCGCGGCAAAGCCCCCGACCCTATCGCGACCGGGCTGGCGGCATTGTTTGCCCGCACCCCCGTCGATGCGGAGGCGCGCGCCGATATCGAGCAGGACCTTTGGGACAAGCTCGTTTTCCTCGCGACGCTGGCTGGGTCAACCTGCCTCTTCCGGGCAAGCATAGGAACGATACTTGAAACGTCCGAAGGCCCCGCCGTCATGACGCGCATGCTTGCCGAATGCGCCGAGATTGCCACCGCGGAAGGCTTCAAGCCCACGGCAACCGAACTCAACCGCTACGCTGCGGAGCTCAACCGGGCGCGCTCGCCGCTCACCGCGTCGATGCTCCGCGACATTGAAAAGGGTGGCTTGACGGAGCGAGCCCATATCCTAGGCGACCTCCTCGTTCGCGCGCGGAAGCACGCGATATCCGCGCCGATGCTCGCCCTGGCCGATAGCCACATGGACGCTTACGAGCGCCGGCGAGCGATGGCGAACGGATAGACCGCCCGCCCGCGTACCCGTCAGCGGGCGGCAATCAGCGCAGGACGCTTGGGCTTCTGCATTTCCACCGCCGCGGCCTTGACGGCGGCCTGGACCTTCTCGAACGCACGCACCTCGATCTGCCGGATGCGCTCCCGGCTGACATTGAACTCGGCCGAAAGCTCCTCGAGCGTCGCAGGCTCCTCGGCGAGCCGGCGCGCCTCGAAGATTCGCCGTTCACGCTCGTTCAGAACATCGAGTGCGGACGCCAGCATAGCCCTGCGCTGCTGACGCTCCTCGGAATCAAGCAGCATCTCCTCCTGACCCGGCGTTTCGTCTGCCAGCCAGTCCTGCCATTCGCCGCCTTCAACGTCCGCACGGATGGGAGCATTGAGAGACGCGTCGCCCGCAAGGCGACGGTTCATGGAGATCACGTCCTCCTCGCTGACGCCGAGCTTTGTGGCGATCGCCTTGACGTTCTCTGGCTTGAGATCGCCTTCCTCGAGCGCCTGCATCTGCGCCTTCGTCCGGCGCAGATTGAAGAACAGCTTCTTCTGCGCCGCCGTGGTTCCCATCTTCACGAGGCTCCACGACCGCAGAATGTATTCCTGTATCGAGGCTCGTATCCACCACATGGCGTAAGTCGAGAGCCGGAAGCCCTTCTCCGGCTCGAACCGCTTGACCGCCTGCATCAGGCCGACATTGCCCTCGGAAATGATCTCCGACACCGGAAGTCCGTATCCGCGGTATCCCATGGCAATACGCGCCACGAGCCTCAGATGGGATGTGATGAGCTTTTCTGCAGCGTCAGTATCGCCCTGATCCTGCCACCGCTTGGCGAGCAGGAATTCCTCACCCGGCTCGAGGACGGGGAATTTGCGGATCTCCTGCAGATAGCGGGCAAGGCCCATTGAGCCATCGGCAATGGCAGGAACCGTGGTCCGCGCAGCCATGATACCTTCTCCCTTCGTGTCTGCCGTCGATGCCGCGCCTCGCAGGACCGGACATTTACAGTCTAACCTTTGCGAGTCGCCACCCGGACATCTCTCAATGTCCCCTAGTTCGGTATTGTGGAACTAATTTTCAAGTCCCTTTTCGCGTTACAATTATTTCAAACAATATCAATTGCGTGAATATGCGGCGAAGTGATGTCGCATTATTCGTAGTTTTCGTCCTCTTCCTCCGCCCGAACCTTGGCGACGATGATGCCCTTGACCTTGGCCGGTGGCTTCGACTTGGCGCGGCGCGGCGCTTTGGTGGCGACGACACCGCGCAATGCGGTCGCAAGGGCGTCCATGTCGTCCGGCAACGGGCTCTCGAAGCGCAGTATCTCGCCGGTCACCGGATGCTCGAAGCCCAGAACAGCCGCGTGCAGCGCCTGCCTGCCGAGCATCGCAAGCGCCTCGGCCTGCCTCTCGTCGAGGCGCCGCTCACTGGCCCGGAAGCCGGCACCGTAGGTCGGATCGCCAAGCACGGGATGTCCGATATACCCCATGTGCACGCGGATCTGATGAGTCCGGCCGGTCTCCAGCGACACACGGACCATGGAAGCCAGCGGAACCGCCGCGCGCCCCGGCGCTGGCGCACCCATAAAAGTCTCCACGACCTGATAGTGGGTGATGGCCTCGCGTGGACCTCGGGTTTCCCCGTCCTCGTCTTCGTCCTCGACGATCCAGCTTCCGCCCTTTCCGATCCGCGCGCGTGACCCCTTGGGCACCACCTGCATTCGCGTCCGGTTGACCGAACTGCGCGCCAGCGGAGCGTCGATCGTACCGACGACGGAGGGTAACGCCCCCCAGACGATGGAGATGTACTCGCGTTGCAGGCGCCCGTCCCGGCCATGGATGGCAAACTGTTCGGCAAGGCCGCGATGCGCCGCATCCGTCTTGGCGACGACCATCAACCCCGTCGTATCTCGGTCGAGGCGATGCACGATCCCCGGCCGCCTGACGCCGCCGATCCCCGAAAGGCTGTCGCCGCAATGGGCGATGAGGGCGTTGACGAGTGTTCCGGTGTCGTGCCCCGCGGAGGGATGGACGACAAGGCCGGCAGGCTTGTCGATAACGATAAGTTGGTCATCCTCATAAACGACGGTCAGCGGGATCTCTTCACCCGCGGGCAGTGCCGGCGCTGGAGGTGGGACCGTGATCGAGACGAAGCTACCAGGCTTGATCTTTTGACCACCGTCGCCGATCGCTACGCCATCGAGCGTGACCTGCCCCGACGCGATAAGACCCTGCACCCGCGAGCGACTGATATCCGGCAATTCAGTCGCGAGAAATTTGTCGAGCCGCTGCCCCGCGTTCGCGTCCGCGACCGTGAAGGTTCGTCGGTCAGCCTCCGCCTCCGCTGCGCCGCTGATATCCGGCCCCACAGCGACAGCACTTTCGCCAATTTTTACCTTATCCGTTGTCACGTTCATCCGCCTTGCTGTACCGGGGTCTGTCAGAACCGGATTTCGGTCATACTAACACGCCAACGAAGGTTGCTCTGACCGATGACCACGACGCCCGAACCGCGACAGCCCTCGGCGGTGGACTCCACCGACGAAAATGGCGAGACGCTATTCGAGTTGTTCAAGCCGCGACCCGACGATCCGCCGAATATCCGCTATCTCCGCTTCGCGGTTGTTTCGATGGGCGTGATCCTGCTCATCGTCTTCATGGCAGTGATCGCTCGCCTCGCCTACCTGTTGACACGGCCGTTGCCCGGACCCGGTCCCGCACCAGTCGAAATTTCGGGATCGGCCGCGTCCGGCGCGACTACAGTGGCGCCGCCCCAGGCCCCGCTCCAGCCCGAAATCCAGCTCCAGTTGCCGCCGTCAGCCCGCGTACGCTCACAGTACCTGTCAGGCAACCGCCTTTCCGTCCACTATGACACGCCAGCAGGTGAGGGCATCATGATCCTCGATCTTGTGACCGGACGTCCCTTGAGTCACGTCCGCGTACTGGCGCCGAAAAGCTGAGCCCCATCGGCACAAATTCGGCCCGCGCGCCGCGTTAACAACTGGATCGAGATTAATCAGCCTTCGAATTGCTCAATCGTTGGACATTCGCTAGAGGAAATTCCGGCGTCTAGGGATTTGACAAAAATCGGGAAGCCCGGACCCGCAAGTTTCGTCGTGCGTCAGGAGGGATGTACCATGTCAGCAAATATTCTCGAAGCAGTACAAGGCTTTGCAACTCCGGCGATGATCGCGGCTGCGACCTCGACCCTCGGTCTCAATGACAAGCAGGCCTCCGCCGCACTTGGCGCCGCAGTGACGGCCGTCCTTGGCGGAACGCTCCAGAAATCGTCCGACGCCGGCGTGATGACCAACATCGCGAGCCTCGCGGCCGCCGTCACTCCCGACGTTGGCATGTTCTCCAACATCGCGGGCATGCTCGCAGGCGGAATTCCGACTTCGCCGCTCCAGGTCCTCGGAAATCGCCTGCTGGGCGTGATCTTCGGTTCGAACCAGGCCGCGATGATCGCCGCAGTCGCCTCCGCTACGGGCATCAGCGGCAAGGCGGCATCGGGATTGGTGACGCTCGCCGCCCCCATGGCGCTCGCCGCCATGCGCTCCAAGCTCGGCGCGGCACCGACTGCCGCCGGCCTCGTCAACCTGCTGGCGACCGATCGCGGCCTCATCGCCCAGGCCATGCCAGCGCCCCTCCGCACGCTCTTCAGCCTCACGAGCGCCGTTCCAGCCGCCGCGGCTGCGACCCCGCCCCCCTCCGTGGCGGCGGTAGCACCCGCGGCAACGCCAAGCGTCTCGCAGACCATCGCACCGGCAGCCGCAGCTGCACCGGAAGCCGGCCGCACGATCACCGCCGCCCCCGTTGCACACACGTCCTCCGGTCACGCCAGCGCGCCGGCCGCCGCTGCCCCAAAGGCGCCCGCACCTTCCCCGGCGCCGGTTGCGACGGCAGCCGCCGCACCGGCCGACACGCCCCGTCCGCTTGAGGCCGCTTCCTCCGTCGCAACGGAGCGTCCTTCCCTCGGCATCCTGCCGTTCATCGGGATGATGGTGCCGCTGGCGGCAATGGCCATCGGCATCTGGTATTGGGCGTATGGTTCAGCCGGCGGCCGCTCCGCCGTCGATGCAGCGAAGACGATCGCACAGCCGGTGGTGGAGGCCGCCAGGCCAGCAGCGGAGAAGAAGGCCGAGGCGGCAGCCCCCCTCGCGGGAACGCCGTCGGCAACCGGCCTCAAGTACACGTTGCCCGGCGGTGGAGTGATCGACGTACACAAGGCCGGCGTCGAGCAGAAGCTCATCGAATTCATCACAGGCCCTGCCGCCGTCGACAAGAACGTCTGGTTCGACTTCGACCGCCTCAGCTTCGAAACCGCATCGAGCGACCTCACGCCAACGTCCAAGGCGCAGGTCGAGGCGATCATGGCGATCCTGAAGGCCTATCCGGCGGTAAAAGTCAAAATCGGCGGCTATACGGACAACCAGGGCGATCCCCAAGCCAACTTGAAGCTGTCGGACCAACGCGCGAAGCGCGTCGCTGCCGAGCTGGTCAAGCTTGGCCTAGACGCCGGCCGCGTCGAGGCTGAAGGCTACGGCGACCAGCATGCGGTCGGCGATAACGCGACGGCCGAGGGGCGCGCCAGGAACCGCCGAACTGCGCTGAGCGTCCGCGCGAAATAAGTATCGCGAGACTACGCGACGAGGTATCGGGCCGGCTGAATCCCAGCCGGCCTTTTTTGTTGGGCCGGCGCACAGCTCGGCCCAAACGGGGACCGAAATGGCCATACACGGATCAGTCATTCGAATCAGTTAGTTCTATGCGACGGGGCAAAAGCCTTGGGGCGTCATTCTACCAGCATCCCAATACGCTGGATCGGAATTGCACTCCGGTGCGTGAGTTTTGGAGCAGAGGGATCAACTTGTCCTCTCTCGACCACCCGCGGAGGTACTCCCTCCGTCGTCTCGACGTCTCACGGCAGTCCCGGACCGGGCTGCTGGCAATGACCGTCCTGTCAGTAGTGGGTGGCCTCGGCCTACCGGTTCTCTCCCGCCGACATCCCCTTCGTCCGTTGGCTCGCAAGCCCGGCCGTTTCATGCCCAACCGGCATGAGACCGTCTTGCCGCGCGCATCGGATGGAACGGAGATGCGGCATGCCATGACCCATGGAGTGGCCTATGACGATGCACAATCATCTCGGGGGCGTCGCGTTGTTGGGCAGGAGTGCGTGCTCACTGCACGGTATTCGGGTCTTTACGTTCGTTGATAGGCCGCTCTGGCTTATGAGGCTGCTCTTACTGATCAAACCTCAAGGGCCTCCAAGTAGACACTGACGGGGCCCCGGGGCCGGGTTCGATGCGGCGTGCGGAATACGGAATTCGCTCGAGAGGGAAAAGCCCGCCAGCCGCTCGTAATGCTTAAAGCGCGGGGCTCCGCGTCGAAACTGGCCCAAGAAACAGAAAACCGGCGGCTCACAAGGGCCGCCGGTTTTTTTTCGACAGTCGAGATTGGCAGGCCTGGCCTCAGCAATAGTTGCATCCGGCCTTGCGCATATCGGCAACACCCGCCGCAAGCTGCGCGAGGAGATCAGACGGAGCGCCCGCGATCGAGCGATCCCCGACGAGGAAGTGCGGCGTGCCGTTGATGCCCATCTTGTTGGCGAGCGACTTCGCCGCCTCCAACTCAGCCTTGACCTCTGGTCCCTCGGCATCGGCTTTGAGCTTCGCGACATCGAGACCGAGCTTCTGAGCAATCGCGATCGCGGACGCTCCCGTCGCCCGTGCCTTGCTGTCGAGCAGCGCCGCATGAACCTCCCAGTACTTGCCCTGCAATTTCGCGGCGAGCGCGATCTTGGACGCATCGAAGCTGTCCTGCGAAAGGATCGGAAGCTCCTTGAGGACGACGCGGACCTTGGAATCCTGCTTGACGAGGGCCTGCATGTCAGGAAGGCTCTTTTTGCAGTAGCCGCAGTTATAGTCGAAGAACTCTGTGACCGTGATGTCGCCATTGACGTTGCCGGCAACCGGCGCAGTCGAGCGGCGGTATATCTCCTTCGCGTTCTCCGCGAGTGCGGCCTTGAGTTTATCGGCCTGCTGCTTCTCCATCTTCGCTTCGAGAACGTTCTGCACTTCGATCATCAGCTCCGGGTTGGCGAGCAGGTAATCCTTAATGATCTTTTCGATCGCCGCCTTCTGATCGGCGGAGAACGATGAAGGTGCCTCCTGGGCGAGTGCCGTGCGGCTACCGCCAACCGCGCCGAGGCCGGTGAACAGGGCCGATGCGGCAGCCAGCACGGCAACGGCCGCAGTGGCAAGTAACGTCGAGCGGAAGAACGTCATCGGTGAAAGGCTCCTCGGAATTTCGGTTACCAGGCTGCCGAGAGGCATGACTGCCCCGGCATGCCGATGTTTGAAGACTAGATCTGCGGTGGCTTGTAGTTGATGATATCGTCGGTTTTGATCCACTCGGGCGAGCCCGGAGCAAGCTTGATCTGAGCGCGCTTTGCGAAAATTTGTGCTTGTTTCAGGTCGCCTTCCAGAAACGCCGCCTGCGCCTGCGCCGCGTCGGCCTCGGGACCTTTCCCCTGACGGCTGTAGGCAATGGCGAGCAGTCGGTAGGCGCGCGAGTTCTGATCCTCGACGATCGACTTCCGGAGCAGTACGACGGATTCGTTGAACGACGTCGGGTCTCCCATCGCCTGCAGGCTGTCGGCCAGCTGCACACAAATGAGGGTGGCATCCGGCGCGAGTTTGAGCGCCTGCCGCAACGGCGGAATGGAGTCTGCCTTGCGGCCCGCGCGGGATAGCAGGTCTCCCTTGACCTCATAGAACCAGGGGTTCTGTGGACGCTCGCGAATAAGCCCGTCGAGATCGGCAAGTGCCGCTTCGAGTGCGCCGGGACCGCCCTGGAAGTACTTGGCGATGGCGCGAGCATACCGTGCCGGCAGCGACGTATCGTTCGCCCGGTAGCGGTTCATAACGGTTCCGGGCCGTTCGAGATAGCCCGAAAGCTTCGCCCGCATCAGATCGTGACGAAGTTGAAGCTCCGGATTGTCCTTCGCTTCGAAATAGGGGCTCTTCTCAACTAGGTTCCGTAGTCGCGACAGACGCTCCGTCGCGACCGGATGGCTGCGCACGAACGGGTCCTTTTGCGAATCCGAGATGTATTCCTGCTGGGCGAAGCGCTCGAACGTCTCGAGCATGCCGCGGCCCGACTGGCGCGTCGTCTCGAGCAACTTGAGACCGGACTGGTCGGCCGCCGACTCCTGCTGCCGGCGCTCGGCAAGCAACGATCGCTGGATGAGTTCCGTACCGCCGGCGAGCACACCTTGGCCCGCCCCGCCGAGCTCGCGATTTCCCCCCGCGCCGCCCGCGATCAGCAGGCCGATGCCGAGGATGTTGGCGAGCAGCGCTCTAGTTTGGTCCTTGGCGATGCGCGCCCGAAGGGCGGCAAGATGTCCGCCGATGATGTGGCCCGTCTCGTGGGCGATGACGCCGATAACCTGGTTGGGCGTATCGGCCTGCATCAGCGAGCCGGTGTTGATGTAGACATTACGACCGTCGACGACGAAGGCGTTGAACGAGTCCTCCTTGACAATTCGCATCGAGATCCGGTTCGAGCCGAGACCGCCGGCCTTGAACAACGGACGCGCATAGTCGCTGAGCAACGTCTCGATTTCGCTGTCGCGAATGAGTGGTACCCCCTGCGCCGACGCCTGTGTCGGGAGAGTGCCACCGATAGCGATCGCAAGCCCGGCGGCGGCGAGGACCGCCCGTGAGGGTCTTGCCGTCAACGGCCGCGATCTGAAAGGCAGATAATGCTGAGCCATGGGTCGAAGCAGGTTCCGTCGGCATAAGATGCCGCATATAAAGCAAGGGGGGACGGGCGTCACGGCCCCTCCGCGGCGTCAACGGGCCGCTGCCCCGGTGGTGTTGCTCGACGCTGTCGGGCTTGCGCCCGTGGTGACAGCGTGATGATTTGCGCGACTTTAGGGGCTCGCGCGGCAAAAATGCGGCAGGCATCCGCCATCTGCACATCGTCGCCCCCGGCAGTGAGGAGGGTCGAAAATGACCGCGGACGGCGATCGCGCGCGCAGGGCAATCGAGGCCTCACGGCGCTCTGAGATCGACAGCTTCATCGTGATGGACGTGATGCGGGCGGCCGCCCGCCGCGAATCCGAAGGCGCGCACGTCATCCACATGGAGGTCGGCCAGCCGGGAACCTCCGCCCCTCGGCTCGCCAGAGAGGCCGCAAAACGCGCGATCGACTCCGACAACCTAGGCTACACCCAGGCGCTCGGCGTCGATCCCCTCCGCGCGCGCATCGCACGCCACTATCGCGAAACCTATGGCGTCGAGGTTTCCCCCGATCGTGTCATCGTCACGACAGGGTCCTCGGCCGGCTTTATCCTGTCGTTCCTGGCCCTGTTCGACCCTTCCGACGCTGTGCTGCTGCCGTCGCCGGGCTATCCGTGCTACCGCCACATCCTGACCGCGCTCGGCTGCACGCCGGTCATGCTCGAAACCGGCCCGGTGAACCGATGGATGCCAACGGCCGACGACATCGTGCGCGCGATTGCGACCATACCGCAAGCCAAGGGACTGTTGATCGCCAGCCCGTCGAACCCGACCGGAACCATGATCGAGCCCCAACCGCTCTCAGAAATTGCGGCGGCCTGTGATCGCCACGGCCTGTGGTTCATCTCCGACGAGATCTATCACGGCCTCACCTACGGCACCTCGGCGCACACGGCACTCGAATTCTCCAGCAACGCGGTTGTCATCAACTCGTTCTCAAAATACTTCTCCATGACCGGCTGGCGGATCGGTTGGATGATCGTGCCCGAACGGCTGGTCCGCCCCGTCGAGCGACTGGCACAGAACCTTTTCATCTCCGCGCCCTCGATTTCGCAAGCCGCCGCCCTGGCCGCCTTCGACGCGCGCGACGAGCTTGAAGACAACCGCCGCGTCTACGTCGCCAACCGCGAACTGCTGCTCCGTGATCTGCCCATGGCCGGGTTTGGCAACCTCGTTCCGGCAGACGGCGCCTTCTACCTCTACGCCGACGTCTCCGACATGACGAACGGAACGATAACCAACGGCAGCCTGGAACTCGCCCGGAAAATCTTGACGGAAGCCGACGTTGCGGTGACGCCCGGTGTCGACTTCGACGGCGAACGCGGCGACCGCTTCCTGCGGTTCTCCTATGCGGGTACGATAAGCGACATGGCCGAGGCCGCCCGCCGTCTCATCGCCTGGCGAAAGCAAATTGCGGCCTAGAGCATGTTCAGGAAAAGTGGACGCCGGTCTTCCGTAAGAACATGCTCAAAATCAAAGACCTGGAGCGCGTTCATGATACCGCTCAATCCGAACGCGCTCTGGGCACCCACGAAAGGGCTGCGTCCAGTGGCGGATGTGGCCGGCAGGCTAAACGTGCCAAACCGCCGACAGCAGGCCGGCGATCGACTGAATGACGTCCCACGCATCAACTGCGGCCGTGGAGACGCGCTCGACACCGAAAAACCCGATGCTCGCCCCGGCGAGCGCCGCCGCGATCACGGCCACCGTGAAGCTCCACGCAAGCGCGACACCCGCGCGGCGGCGGCGGCGGCGCGCAAGCCATGGCGCGGGAGAATGCGAAGCCGCGGCCGCCGTGCGGATCCCGTTCGCAGCCGACGCGTCCCGATTGGAGGCCTCGGATGGCAATCCGCCGTTACTCTCTTCGAGTTCGGCAGGATCAAACAAGGGCAGCGGTGGCGGCAACAAATCCCCGTCCAGCAGCCGGTCAGGAACAGCCAGCGCATCTTCCGGCGCATTGGAAAGGCTGACGTGAACCCGAGGCGCCGGTTCCGGTGGAACGCGCTTTGGCGGCTTGGCGAGCACCTTCTTGAGCTTGGTGGCAAGTGCGGCTTCGTCTGCCGTCAGGGCAACGGCTTCGGACTTTCGGGATGGCGCCTTGGCTGGACTGGCTTTCCCCGTGCCGCGCGAACCCTCGCCCCCGGATTTCTCGCCGCGTCGTGCCGAGAGGGTCGCGACAGAGGGTTCGCGATCAAGCCGCGCCAACTTCGCTGAGAGAGTGTCACGACTGATGCTGTCCATGACCACGCGACTACTTTTCACGCTGCAAAAACAAGAACATGCTGAAATTGAACAGCACGCCGGTTGCAACCCCCTCAAGTCGCAGATCAAATCAATACGTCACGAAGAAGGCGCCGACAAGACGTGATCTGATAATTCGCGTATGAACATTAATGCCCCAGCGCCCTGTCTTGCTTGAGGTTTCACAGTTGCCGGCAACTGATCTATGAGACCTCCAGCAACCCGACCGGAGTGGGCCGGTGATCCCGCAGGGAGGAGAACGTCGAGTCCGCTCTTCGCCGCTCTTGCTGGCCGAAACCACTGATTTACGAAGGAAGTACCGATGCTGCTGCTCGCCCTCGGCCTGATCCTCTTTTTCGCAATTCACCTGGTGCCGACCGCCCCGGCCCTTCGCACCGCGCTGGTCGAGCGATTCGGCGCCACGGCCTATCGGATCATCTTCTCGGTCCTGTCGTTCGCCGGGCTGGCTCTCATCGTTTACGGCTACCACAAGCTTCAGCTGAACCCCGGCAAGAACCCGGTGCTGTGGGATCCTCCGGTGTGGACGAAGCACATCGCGTTCCTGCTCATGATCCCCGCCCTGATAGCGCTCGTCGCAGCCTACGTGCCCTCTCGCATCAGGACCACCCTGAAGCATCCGATGTTGGTCTCGATCAAGATCTGGGCCCTGGCGCACCTGCTGGCGAATGGTGACCTCGCCAGCCTCGCGCTGTTTGGTGGTTTCCTCGCCTTCGCCGTCTATGATCGCATTTCTCTCAAGCATCGCACCGACGGCCTTGGACCGCTCGGCAACGCAAAGGGCGGTCTCGTTGGCGACATCGTGGCCGTGGCCGGTGGCCTGGTCGCCTGGGCCTTCATACTGCTGTGGGGCCATCAACACCTCATCGGAAAGGCGCTGATCGCGATATGAGCACGGCGAACAGCAACAATACCGGGCGCCTGATCGGAATAGCCCGGCGGGCGCAATCACGTGCACCGATGGAAGAGCTCACCACCGGGGAAATCTCGCTGACGGCAGGGCTGGACGGCGACTATCGCGGCTTCAAATTCCCGAAGCGACAGATCACGGTGCTGGCGATCGAGGACTGGGAAGCGGCGATGGCGGAACTGGCCGGAATCGCCGGGCCACCCGACCTGCATTGGACCACACGCCGCGCGAACCTTCTCACCGAGGGCATGCGCCTGCCGCGTGCCAGAGGCGCGATCCTCAAGATCGGTCCAGTCGTGCTCGAGGTCACAGACCAGACGGGCCCCTGCCACCGTATGGAGGAGGCCTATCGCGGCCTTCTCGGCGCGCTGCACCCCTATTGGCGGGGAGGATTGACCTGCCGTGTCCTGGAGCCTGGTAGGGTGTCGATCGGAGACGAGACCGAAACGGTGAGCTCACCGCCTGAACACGTAATCCGGCTGCCTGGATAGCGACATCGGAAAGACCGCCCCGACTTCACCGCGTATTGATCGTGAAGTCGGTGCCGGCCCCGAAATACTTGCTCGTGGTTTCGTCGGAAATGATGATCGACGAGCCCGGCTTGATGCGCTCGGTGATGGCCGCCAGTGCCTCCGCCGGGAATTGGACACGGTCGAGCGCGGAAACGGCCGTCAGATGCGCGCGCCGGCCCTGATGTGCATCCTCGCTTTCGCGAGTCGGAGGCGAAACGACGCTCCAGTCGATCGCCGCTCCCCCCTCGCGATAGCCCATCGCGGTGAAGACATGGGTGCCGAGCGGGGCCTCCGGGTTGTCGATGGTGATTGGCGCTTCCAGTACAGGCTCGAAGCCCTGGCGCACATAGAGCTTCTGGTCCTTGCGGCTGACGAGCACCGAGACGGGACGCATGTAGCGCGCGTCTTCTCGCTTTTTGAGGTTGAAGGCAGCGCGAGCGTCCCTCAACGACTGCAAAGCCGCGCGCTGCTCGTCCGCGACGGCCCGGCGGGCCTCCTCGGCCCCCTCGATCTTGTCGCGCAATGCCGGACGCGCCTCGACGACAGCGGCCATCGCTTCTTCCGCGGCCTGAAGCTTGTCGGCAAGTTCGAACAGCCGCGCCTCGATCGTATCCTCAGCGCGCGCGAGATCCTCTAGCGCCTTATCGGACTTGGCCGTCGCCGCCTTTCGGCCGATCGCGGTCAGTTCGGCCGCAAGCGAGTCACGTGTGCGGTGTATCTTGGCGATCGCCCCCCGGGCCTCGCTGGCCGCATCATCGAGCTTCGCGAGTTCGATCCGGGCAAGGCTCAGCACCTTTGTCGACGCTTTCACACGAGCAGTGGTCGCGTTGAAGGTATCTTCTGCCGGTCGGATCGCATCGTACAGAAGCTGCGTCTCGGCAAATCGTTGCTTCGCCGCCGCCGTCAACGGAACCTCTCCGTCGAACAGCGGTCGTGGGGCGGCATAGGCAGCGCCAATCCCGGAGAGGCTCGCAACGCGGCTGCCGATGGCGGCGGAAACGGGAGTATCCTGAATGTCGGGAAGCGCCGGAGCCATGAGCTTGGGATGCGAGATGGTCTGAGGCACGATATCCCCATTGCTGACGATGACGCGCGTATTGATAGTCGTCATGTCGTAAAGGCGCTGCGAAAAGCTGTAGGGCAGACGAATGCAGCCGTGAGACGCGGGATAGCCCGGCAGATGGCCGGCATGCATCGCCGTTCCGGTCCAAGTCAGGCGCTGCATGTAGGGCATCTCTGCCCCCTCATAAATGTTCGACTCGTGGTCGACCGACTTGCCGATGATACTGAAGACACCGGTTATGGTCGGAAATTGCGAGTTACCACTGGAAATCGGGCTCTGAGCAATGACCCCGTCCCGGCCATGCACCGTTAGCCTCTGGCGCTTCAGCGAAACCACGATCACGAGCGGATCTTTCGACGGCGCAGCCGACGGTGGAGCCGTAGCGTTCGTCGGAGCCGCCTCCGACCGTGCACGCGCGTCTGTACCATTGGACGGCACGACCGCCGCTAACGCTAGTATGAGGGCGAAACGGGCGCTGAGGCTTCGAAACGGCATGGGGGAACCTTGTTCGGGCAGGCTTGCAACAGACGGGCAGAACCAACGCGCCAAGTGCAGAACCGCGCGCAAAAAGAATGGCTAACCCATTATATAAATAAGCTCTTTCGCCTAACTCTTGGTTAGCAGAAGGTTGGCGGCAAGCGCAATCGCTGGCGGAAGAATTGGGCCGGGGTGTAACGTATTTGCGTAAATGAGCCGGTGCGCGAATGTCGTCCGCATGCCAAACGGGGCCTGCCCCCTTCCACGAACCGAGGGAAACGGAACGCATGTCCTCGCAGAACGTGACGAAACGGCTGATGGCGCCCGATATCACCGCCCGGAAAGGCGGGGCGCCCATCGTCTCGTTGACCGCCTACCATGCCCATACGGCAGCGATCGCGGACAAATACTGTGACTTCCTGCTGGTTGGTGACAGCCTCGGCATGGTGATGCACGGTTATGAGACGACGGTTCCGGTCCCCCTGGAACTGATGATCATGCATGGCAAGGCGGTCGTTCGCGGCTCAAAGCGCGCGCTCGTCGTCATCGACATGCCGTTCGGAACCTATGAGGAAAGCCCGCAGGTCGCCTTCCGCAACGCCGCCCGCGTCATGAAGGAGACGGACTGCGGCGCCGTGAAGCTCGAAGGCGGAAAGCGCATGGCGGAGACGATCGATTACCTTGTCCAGCGCGGCATACCCGTGATGGCCCACATCGGTCTCACACCGCAGTCGATCAACGTCATAGGTGGGTTCAAGGCCCAGGGCCGGACCGAGGACGCCTGGGCGCCAATCCTGAACGACGCCCGGCTCGTCGCCGAGGCAGGGGCCTTCTCCGTGGTTTTAGAGGCCATGGCCGAGCCGCTGGCAGCCCGCATTACCAATAGCATCCCGATTCCGACCATCGGCATCGGCGCCTCGCCCGCCTGCGACGGGCAGATTCTCGTCATGGAAGACATGTTGGGTCTGTCCGAGCGCGTACCCAAGTTCGTCCGCAAGTTCGGACAGGTCGCCGAGGCAATCGAAAGTGCGATTGCGAGCTACGCCGAGGATGTAAAATCCCGCGCATTCCCCGCACCCGAGCACACCTATGCGGTCACCTCGCCGCAGCCCGCTCCAGCGCCCAACGACGGGGCCACGAAAAAGCCGAAAAACGCCCGCACCTGACGTATTCACGCAAGTTTGCGCACAAACTTCATCAAGTCGCCATTTGTCGAGAGGGATGGCGGCCTTCGATTGGTTACGCTAAGGACCGGCGGTCGGAGCCGCGACGAGCGGGCTGAATTCGAACAAGAAATTAAACAAGAACACTGTGCTGCCGGCGGGGGCAAGGGCCCCATCCAGTTGGTCAGACAGAAGAGGCCGGGACGGAATTGAGATGGTCGACAGAAACGACGCCCTGCTGCGCGAGCTCGATGACGAGATCCGGGCCGACAAGTACCGTAAACTGTGGGAACAATACCGCCACCTGATCATCGGTGCCATTATCGCCCTCCCGGTCGCCGCCGGTGTCTGGCAGATATATGATGGCGCAAGGCGCTCGGCGGCCGAGGCCGCCGGTGCGAAATTCGAGGAAGCGCGGCGTCTCCTGTCGGAAAACAAGGCCCCCGAAGCCGCCAAGGCCTTCACCGACATCGCCGCCAGCGGGCCGGCTGGATATGCGACGCTCGCCCGCTTCCAGTCCGCAAGCGCTCTCGTGAAGAACGAGAAGCCGGCCGAGGCCGTCGCGGCCTTCGAGGCCATCGCCTCCGACGGTTCCGCGAACAAGGTTCTACGCGACCTTGCAAAACTCCAGGCCGCCAGCCTCCGTCTCGATGGGGCCGACTGGACCGAGATGCAGAATCGGCTCAACGATCTGATGGACGAGAAGAACGCGTTCCGGTCGCTCGCGCGTGAAATATTTGGCCTGGCTGCGATGAAGGCCGGCAAGTTCGACGAAGCAAGGCGCGCTTTCCTGCTGGTGCTGGCCGACGCGAAGGCCTCGCAGTCGCAGAAGGATCGGGTTCAGAGTCACATGGCGGGCGTCGTGTCCACCGAATTGGCCAAAACTGGGGATAAGTCCGCTGCAAAAAACCCGGCGGACTCAAAGCCGGACACCGCGGCGCCGGCTTCGAAATAGCACAGGTCGGCGGCTATCGCTGAAACGCCGTTACCATCGTTCGGCACCTATCGCCGGCACTGATGGGTCGAGTGGCAGATACTCCGAGGGTACTCATGACGGGTCGTCTTGCTGCAGGTTTGACAACAGTCGCGGTGGTCGCCGCCAGCCTCGCGCTGCAAGGTTGCGCGGGAGACGGCCCCGAGTTGCCCAAACTCAGCGATTTGAACCCATTCAAGGAAAAGGTGACGCCGCTGCCCGGTAGGCGGGTCTCTCTGGTAGAGCGCGACGGGAAGTCTCCAGGCGAATCGGTCGACGCGACTGTGCCGGTGACGCTGCCACCGGAGCGGGCGAATGAGGCGTGGTCTCAGCCCGGCGGAGAACCGGCGAATGCTCCTGGCCATCTGGCCCTCGGCGGCACCGGCCTCAAGCAGGTCTGGTCAAGCGACGCTGGCCAGGGCTCGAGCAGCAAGGGCAGGCTTACCGCGAGCCCCGTCGTCGCCGATGGCCGTGTGTTCACCCTGGACGCAGACGGCAAGGTGTCCGCATTTTCCGCCAACGGCGGCAGCGTCGTCTGGCGCACCGAGCTTGCCCCCGAGGGTGGCACCAAGGGCAACGGCTACGGTGGCGGCCTCGCAATCGATAGTGGCCGGCTCTACGGCGCCAGCGGCTACGGCATCGTCGCCGCGATCGACCCGGCAACAGGCAAGAAGATCTGGGAGAAGAGCATCGGCGCCCCGGTGCGCGCCTCGCCAACGGCGGCTGGCGACCGAGTGTACGTCGTGACGAGCCACGGGCGCTTCCACGCATTCAACGGGTCGGACGGCTCAGAGGTCTGGGCGGTGCGCGGCCTGCCCCAATCGGCGAGCTTGGTGAACAACGCCAGCCCTGCGATTTCGGGTGATATGGTGGTGGTGCCATATCCCTCCGGCGATCTCGTCGCACTGAAGATCGGCGATGGCAGCACCGTTTGGACCGAAACTCTGACCCGCTCGCGCGGCACCAACGCACAGTCATCGCTCACAGACGCGGCTCGCCCCTCCATCGACCAGGGCACCGTTTTCGGCGTCGGGCACGCCGGCCGAATGGTCGCGGTCCAGCTCCGCAACGGCGAGCGACTGTGGTCCTTGAACATCGCCGGCATCCAGGCCCCATGGGTCGCGGGCGAGACCGTGTTCGTCGTCGATACCGCCGGACAGCTGATGGCGCTCGCGCGCCGCGACGGCAAGGTGCAGTGGACAACGCAGCTGCCGGCCGCCAAAGTCTGGACCGGCCCTACGCTGGCAGGTGGGATGCTGTGGCTGGCGTCAAGCTCGGGCAAACTGGTGGGGGTTGAAGCGGTAACCGGACGGCACACCGCGACCGTCGACATTGGCAACCCGGTGTTCGTTGCCCCCGTCGTCGCTCAGGGCCGAATGTACGTGTTGACTGACAACGCCAAGCTGATCGCACTCAACTGACGCATGGAAATCGCGCGTCATCCGCGCGCGGCGAAGGCGACTATTCCCTAATGGTCCTGTTTGCTGCATAAGCGCGGGTCCGATCGTCAGGGCCCTTGGCCGCACCCCGCGGCCGCCCACATGCCAAAGTTCCTCGCGTCATGACCGCCGAAGTTACCCCCGCCGCCCCATTGCCCATCGTCGCCATCGTGGGCCGGCCGAACGTCGGTAAGTCGACGCTCTACAATCGCCTGACCGGAACCCGCGACGCGCTCGTTTCCGACCTTCCGGGATTGACCCGCGACCGCCGCGACGGCGACGCCCTCGTCATGACCCATACGCTGCGGATCGTGGACACAGCGGGCCTCGAAGAAGCCCACAGGGGCACCATCGCCGACCGCATGCGGCGCCAGACCGAAACCGCCATCGAGGCGGCCGACTTGGTCCTGTTCGTGATCGACGCCCGCGCTGGCGTGGTCGCCGACGACGAAACCTTCGCGGAAATCGCGCGCCGCTCCGGCCGCCCGGTGATCCTCGTCGCCAACAAGTGCGAAGGCCGCAAGGGCGACGCCGGCGTCCTGGACGCCTATTCCCTGGGGTTCGGCGATCCGGTTCCCGTCTCCGCCGAGCACGGCGAAGGCTTCGACGACCTCGAGCTGGCCATGGTCCGGCAGCTCGGCCTGCCGCTTCCAAAAGCCACCTCGCGGCGCCGCAAGCGCGGCCGTGAATGGCAGGATGACGAACCGTTTGAGGAGACACCCGCCGAAGCCGAAACCGAGGCCGGCGACGCCGCGGCGATCGACCCGAACCGCCCGATTCGGATGGCCATCGTCGGCCGGCCGAACGCCGGCAAGTCCACGCTCGTCAACGCGCTGCTCGGCGAGGAGCGCATGATCACAGGTCCCGAACCCGGCCTCACGCGAGACAGCATAGCATCCGAGTTCGATTGGCAGGGGCGCGCGTTCACGATTTACGATACGGCCGGCTTGCGCCGCAAAGCGCGCATCACCGAAACGGCCGAGAAATTATCGGCAAGTGATACGGTTCGCGCGCTCCGTTACGCGGAAGTGGTCGTGCTCCTGATCGACCCCGACCGGCCCTTTGAGCACCAGGACATGACGATCGCCGACATGGCTCTCGACGAGGGCCGGGCGCTGGTCATCGCGATCAACAAGTGGGATCTCGTTGAAGATAAGCAGAAGAAGCTGGCCGACCTGCGCGAGGAACTGGAAACGAGCCTGTCGCAGGCACAAGGCATCGCAATGGTCACGATCTCGGCCCTGGCCGAAAAGAACCTCGACAAGCTGATGGCCGCCGTCGTCAAGACTTACGAGACATGGAACCGCCGCCTCCCGACCAGCGCGCTCAACCGCTGGCTGGTGGAGGCGACACAGCGCCATGCTCCCCCGGCAGCGAGCGGGCGCCGCATCAAATTGCGTTACATAACCCAGACGACGGCGCGGCCGCCGACGTTTGTGGCGTTTTGCTCGAAGCCCGAGGAGGTGCCCAAGTCGTATGTGCGATATCTCGTCAACGGACTGAGGGAAGCCTTCGACATGCCGGGTGTGCCCATAAGGCTACAGTTGCGCAAGAGCGAGAACCCATTTGCGAACAAGTGACATGATCGCCGTCGCGAAGCCGTTTTCACGTCGGCCTTGATTGAACTAACTTTGGACCCACTTCCCAGGCGAGAGCCGCGCGGCGAACGGGCCGCCCATTTCTCGACGCAACCAGAATGAAGCAGTAGGAGTCCTAACTGATGAAGCTACAGAGGTCCTCATCCCTCTTCGTCGCCGCTTCGGCGCTTCTGGCCATCACGGCAACCGGCGCCGCCGCCTACGAGGAAAAGGTCCAGAAATACTGTAAGGACGACTACATGTCGTTCTGCTCGGCACACCCCATCGGCAGCACCGGAATGCGTCGCTGCATGGAAGCCAACGGCAAGCAGCTTTCGAGGAAGTGCGTCAACGCACTGGCCGATGCTGGCGAGATCCCGAAGCATCTGCGCCGCTGAAACGTCGCCTCTAGAGCAAGTTCAGGAAAAGTGGATGCCGGTTTTCCGTAAGAACATGCTCAAAATCAAAGACCTGGAGCGCGTTCATTATTCCGCTTAAACTGGACGCGCTCCAGTATCGGACCGTTCAGGTGACCGTCCTGGCCGGGAGTTCGGCGGCGCTGTAAAGCGCGGCGCGAACTCCCGGCCAACGATCATGGCGGCGGCCCAGAGCGTCGACGCTGCTCCGAACGACGATCCCCTGAGGGGCGTCAGTCCGGACCGGCATCTGCGCGCCGAACGGGCGCCAGCGGAGGCGTGTACTTAGGGCCAACTGCGGAGATTTCAAGAACTATTTTGAGGCCCGACCGCAACCCGCGCCACGGCCTCGAAAATCAGCTACGAACCCGCTTAGTCTCGCGACGGCCACGACGATCTTGCGCCACGATGAGAAGCCGGACGGGATCAGAATGACCAATACCACGCCGACAGAAGTCGTTTTCTACCACCTCGAGCGCCAACCGCTCGAAGCCGTGCTTCCAACGCTTCTCGAAAAGACGCTCGAGCGGGGCTGGAAAGCCGTCGTCCAGGTCAGTTCTGATGAGCGCCTCGAAGCACTCGACGAAAGCCTTTGGACGTTCCGCCCCGACAGCTTTCTGCCCCACGGCCGCGCACGAGACGGTTTCGCCGCCAGCCAGCCCGTTTTCCTGACGACCGGAGACGACACCCCGAACGACGCGGGCGTCCGTTTCATAGTCGACGGAGCAGAACCCGCTGCGTACATGGGTTTCGCCCGCATCGTCATCATGTTCGACGGCAACGACCGGGAAGCCGTGGCTAGGGCGCGGACGCAATGGAAAGCCGCAAAGGCGGCGGGCGCGACGGCCACATACTGGCAACAGAATGACAATGGCCGGTGGGAGAAGAAGGCCTGAGCGCAACTCGCGACGCCAGGAAACGAAATGGCGCATGCGCCGTATAAAACGCGTGAGCGGCCACCCGGAACCAATTGCCTGCGCTTAAGAAACATCCGGGCTTCGCACTCGCGAAACAACTCGCAAACTTTTCTCGCATGTTTACTACGAAGGTAGTAGAAAATGCTCAGTCGCTCCGAACTGCGTCATGTTGCAGGAGTAGCAGACATGAAACTCCCCACCATCAATTTGCTCGGCAAGACTGTCATCATTCTGACTGGCGTTTCCGCCAGCAATAAAGACACCGAACAGGTGAATGTCGAAGCTCCCCAGAAGCTCGTCGCAGCCGCCCGCCGCAATCCGGACGCCGTAGCCTTTGGCTACGTTTCCGGACAATGGGTTGCCGGCGCCTGACAATCTGCTTGCGAATTCAATTCTTGATACGTGCTCTCGCGTATCAGAGCAGGAAAAATGCGAGCAGCAGCAGGATTGTCGCCAAAAGGGCCACGATCAGGCGCAACCCGCGAACAAAGCCGCGATAGCTCCGGACGTGATCAAGATAATCATTTTGAACAATGTCAGCCATATCAGCCTCCACATCGATCAGAATAATGGGCGATTGAACGTACGGGGTTCATTTGCCCCATTGGGCGAATATCGCGATAAGCTAGGCCGGCGCGTGTCACTCTATCTGAATTCAGTACGACGGAATACCAACTTGGAGGCGTCCCGCCGGCAATCGCAATGCGAGTGCAATCTAGGCTGGCTAATTGCCGTTGACCTGCAATTGCTCGAACAGCTCGCAGGCTCCCTCTCCCGAATTGTCGGTGAGTGAAATATCCGATGCCTTCAGATCATCACTCTGCGAAAGATCATTATCGCAGGCGATGGCGGTTCCAGTGCTGACAATAATTAGGCTGGCTGCGATCAGAAGTGAATGAAGTAGCTTCATTGGCTGCCTCCTTATCATGACTTCCAATGGAGCCCTCGATGCGCCGTCCAGACGCAAATAGAGCGGCCTGCGGAATACCGCGCTCGCAACAATGACCGGACTGCGCCGGTCCACTTGACTAGGATATTGATGACCGTGCGAGGCCGCTCGGAGGCCGGCACTAAATCGAGGGCAAAGCCAACTGGGAATGGATATTCAGCATCGATCCCAATGGGCGCTCATAGGGAGCGCTTCAACTGAACTATTGTCAAATCACAAATGCGGTCGCCGGTCCGCTTTTTGCTGGTCGATATACGCCGTCCACCGCTCACTCGGTATCGTACCGATCCGGATTGAGCCCCAGCGCGAGAAACGTTTCACGCATATGCTCTGGAAGCGGCGCCGTAACGTCGATCTTGGCGGGCACGCCCCGGCCGGCCGACGGATGTGGCAGAATGAGCCGGCGCGCATGCAGATGAAGCTTATCCGATAACCCGGTGTCGGCGAGCGCCGAGCGACCGCTGGCTGGAAGGTACTTGGGATCGCCCACGATCGGATGTCCGATGATGTCCATATGGGCGCGAAGCTGGTGTTGGCGGCCGGTGACCGGCTTCAGGCTCACCCATGCGCACTTCTGGCCGACGCGCTCGATCACCGAATAGACGGTGGTGGCGTGCATGGCCTGCTCCTGCTCGCCAGGGCGCGCCTTTCGAACGCGATCCCCTTCCGGCCCAGCATCCTTCACGAGGGCGGCCTCGACGCGGCCCTGCGGCGGCCTCGGCACTCCCTCGACGATCGCCCAATAGGTTTTCGCCGCACTTCGCGACTGGAACGTCCGGCCGAGCTTGGCCGCGACATCGCGCGTCTTGGCAACCAGCAGCACCCCCGTCGTGTCCCGGTCCAGCCGGTGAACGAGGCGCGGACGGTCGCCGAACCGGTCAGACATCGCGGCCAGCATGCCGTCGATATGCCGCTTGGTGCCGGTGCCGCCCTGTACGGCGAGGCCGAACGGTTTGTTCAGTACGAGCACGTGGTCGTCCTCGTAGATGATCATGCCCTCGATGAGCTTGCGGTCGGGGTCGGAAACCTGGGGTTTCGGCTTGTGAAGGTTGACCTTGGCCGGCTCGCGCACCACGGCTGGGACGCGGACCTGCTGGCCGGCCTCCACACGATGACTGGTCTCGGCCCGGTGCCCATCGATACGGACCTGTCCGGTGCGAAGCAACTTCTGAAGATAACCCTGAGTTACGGTCGGAAAATTTTGCCGGAACCAGCGGTCGAGGCGCATCCCCGCATCCTTCGGTTCGACCGGAATGGTCTCGACCGGAGGTTTCTGCTTCGCACCGCTTTTCTGCCCCCCCGGCTGGCTCATGGTTGGCTTGGCACCGCGGTCGCTCATGGAAATACGCTCCGGGCAATTGCCCATCCGATGTAGAGGGCCGCGATCGAAAGACCAACGGAGCCCACGATGTAACCTGCGGCTGCTAGCGCGTCGCGTCGTGAAATGAGGTCGGCAACGTCGAGCGAGAACGCCGAGAATGTGGTGAACCCGCCGAGTACGCCGGTCAGCAGAAGAGCGCGCGCCTCGGGTGAACCATCCAGCCGCCGCAAGATGTAGTCGGCCAGAAACCCCATGACAAAGCTGCCGCCGACGTTGATCGCCAGCGTCCACCAGGGAAAACCGGGTCCCAGCGCTCGAACCATGCAAACCTGGACGAGGTATCGGGCTCCGGCCCCGATACCGCCGCCTAGCGTTGCCAACAGGAGAAGTTTCATGTGCCTCGCGCCTTGAAGTGGCCGCGAGCTATACGCGTGCCGTGAAGCACTGCAAAGTCCGCAAGCGAATCGGGTCAACCCTTCCGGAGACTAACCCATGGCCGCGCCCAAAGCTCCCCAGCGCCCGACCGCTGCCAAGCCGGCGGCAAAAGCCAAGCCCAAGGCCCCTCTCGCTTCCGCCAACGACAGTTCGGTTGCCGTAGCCGCGCCAAAGCGAACCATTGCTCTCGTCTACGATTTCGACGGCACGCTGTCACCCAAGCCAATGCAGGAGTACTCGTTCCTGCCCAAGATCGGCGTGGACGCAGAAGCCTTCTGGGCCGAGAGCAACCGGATCGCTCGCGAGCAGCAGGCCGATCCGCTGATCACCTACATGCACCTGATGTACAAAAAGGCGAAAGCGGCCGGCGTTCGCATCGACCGTGCTGATCTGGTCTCGCTGGGCCAAGACGTCGAGTTGTTTCCCGGCGTGGAACAGTGGTTCGACGAGATCGCCCGCTACATCGAGATTAGAGCCGAGACGCCAGCGGGCTCGCCCGGCGTCGAGCTGCGCCACTATCTCGTTTCCTCCGGGCTGACCGAGATAATCGAAGGAACGCGGATCTATCACCGCTTCCAGAATGTCTTCGCCTCCGAATACTGGTTCGAGGCCTATGACCTGCCCTACCCCAAGCGCGTGATCACCGACACCGGCAAGACGCAGTACCTGTTCCGCATAAACAAAGGCGTCGAGGACCTCGGCCAGACAATCAATCAGCACATGCCCGAAGCCGCGAGGCCGATCCCGTTCCAGAACATGATCTACTTCGGCGACGGCGACACCGACGTGCCGTCGATGGCGGTCATGCGCAAGAATGGCGGCCACGCGATCGCCGTCCATGGCGGATCGGACGGTGGCAAGGCCAAGTGCTACGACCTGTTCAAGGCCGGACGTATCGATTTCTATGCCGAGGCCGACTATCGGCGGGGCTCGGAATTGTTCCAGCGGACCTGTCTGCTGATCGACCGCATCCTGGCGAACATCCGCATCGACGAGGAGATCGCACGGCTTTCCCGTTAGCACCGCCGGCATCTGAAAACGGCATCCACAAAGCCGGGGGGGGCATCGGCCGATCCCCCGCCACTTCTGCAGCCCCGCTCCGTTCAGTGCCCCCGGGATCAGTGTCCCCGGGTCAGTGCCCCTTGGGCTTGGCGGCCTCGTAAGCGGCAAACTTGTCCGGGCTGGCCTCGGTCTGGTTCTTCGCCTGCCAGTCCGTGTAGGGCATCCCGTAGACGATCTCGCGCGCTTCGTCCTTGGTCAGCCGAATGCCCTGGCCGTTGGCGGCTTCCTGATACCAGTTGGCGAGGCAGTTCCGGCAAAATCCGGCAAGCGTCATCATGTCGATGTTCTGCACATCGGACCGCCCGCGCAGATGCTCGACGAGCCTGCGAAAGGCAGCCGCCTCGAGCTCGGTGCGGGTCTCATCGGAAATTTGGATTGCAGCGGAGGTTTCAGGCGTCGATGCGGTCATGGTGGCCTCGATGTTCGATGGACTTGTCGTCAGTATAGGGCCCATCACTCTGGATCGGTATATGAGCCATGGTAGGCGACCTGCGCCATCGGGCCGGCGACCGCCGGGTCGCCCAGAAGGCTCGCCATGACGCCGCCGATCCGCTTGGCCCATTCCAGCTGCCCGACGCCATCGGCGACCAGGTCCTGGCGGATTTCGATAATCGCATGGGCAAGACCGCGACACGTGCCGTGCTGCCAGAGCGTGTCGCCGCGAAGCTTGCCGGTGTAGGGCTCGTTGTCGCCGACGACGAGCGCCCGATCGCCTCGCAGCGCCGCGATGAGGGGAACGGCAAGCCGGGGGTCCTTGTCCCAGAGAACGCCCGTATGCCAGGCGCGCGCGCGCGACCTCCAGATCGGCGTAAAGCTATGTACCGACAGCAGCACCGGCGCGATGCCCCGTTCCAGCCGCTCATCGATCAGCCGCGATACGGCATTGTGATAGGGGCGGTAGAAGCGCTCCACGCGCCGCTCCCGCTCTGCGTCATCGAGGTGCCGGTTGCCCGGAATGACCGCACCGTCAGACAGCCGCATGATCAGCGTCGGATCGTCGAGGCCGCGATTGAGGTCGATGAGCAGCCTCGACCACCGCGACAGGATTGAGGTGGCGCCGAGCAACCCGGAAAGCTCGCGCGCCACCCCCGCCGCACCGATGTCATAGGCGATGTGCCGCTCGAATTCGCCGGCGGGAAGCCCAAGGTCGCCATATTCGCCCGGCAGCCGGTTGTCGGCGTGATCGCAAAGCACGATCACAGGCGAGGCGTCCCCCGGCGACAGTATTTCGACCGCGTCGCTATCGAGCCCGCCGATTGCCGCAACCATGGCGGAGTTGGATGCACCTCTATCCATCGGCCGGACCTCACACCACCCGGATGCGGGCGGATGCCGGCGTGCGAGGCTGCCAGCCCACCCGTTCGAGCTCGGGATCGAGATGCTCCTCCTCCGGCCATCCGAGCAGCAGATAGCCGACCAGAGGTAGCTCCGCAGCCGAACCGTCGGCTTCGTAAAGCCCCAGCGCACTGGAAACCTCGACCGGGTCGAGGATCGACACCCAGCCGAGACCCAGACCCCGTGCTCGGGCCGCCAGCCAAAGGATGGTGATCATCGACACGCAGCTGTAGCGGCGCATCTCCGGCATCGTCGCAACCCCGAGACCATCGCCCTGGGAGGTCGACTCGTCGCAATAGACGGCAACGTGGACGGGTGCCGCGTCGAAACCTGCGAGCTTCAACTCCAAGTACTGCGCGCGGCGTTCGTCCTTGTAGCCCTGCGCTGCAGCGGCATTGGCCTGCTCAAACGACTGCCGGACGCGCCGCCGTGCCGCCTCGCATTCAACAAGAATGATCCGCCACGGCTGCGAGTTGCCCACTGATGGGGCATGATCGGCCAGTTCCAGGAGTTCCCTCATTAACCCTTCCGGCACGGGATCGCGCCGGAATCGGCGGACGTCTCGGCGCCATCGGATGGCCTCGTCGAGGGAGAGATGCGGAAAACTTGTCATTTCGGGTGCGGGTGCGCCCTGGCTGGAGAATCTGGCTGGTGGCATGGGTTCGACGGGCGACCGGCCCCTGCGCGAGCGGACTCCCGCGCAGGTTGACCATAGTCCGCCGTGCGGACTTGTCACCACCCCCGGAGCCCCTCGGGAAACGCTGCCCGCTTGACGGACTTAGGGGGATTGCGCCACTAACCTCCATACGAAAGGCGTAGCCGCCACCGCGCAGGCCACTGCGACGGGGCGCCACAACCAGAAGGCCTGCGATGCCCGATAGCCCCGTCCTGCCGCCTGCTGAGGACGCTGCGCTCAAATTATTGATGTCGCTATACGAAACCGCCGTTTCGACCGCACATCCAGCGACCTGCCTACCGGCTCACCTGCCGGAGGTGCCGAAGTCCGGCCGGATCGTCATCATCGGCGCCGGCAAGGCCGCCGCAGCCATGGCTCAAGCGACCGAGCGTCACTACATTGCGCGCGGCCAGGGCGACCGTATTGGCGGGTTTGTGACGACCCGTCACGGCTTCAAGCTTCCGACCGAAATCATCGAGATCATCGAAGCCGGCCATCCCGTTCCCGACGCCAACAGCATTTCGGGCGCCGCCCGCGCAATCGAGGCCGCCAAGGCCGCCGGGCCCGACGATCTCGTGCTCGTGCTCCTCTCCGGCGGCGCTTCCGCTCTTTGGGCCGCCCCGGCGGAAGGCGTAACCTTCGACGTCAAGCAGCGCCTGACGAAACAACTTCTGCGCTCGGGCGCGCCGATCTCCGAGATGAACTGCGTCCGCAAACACCTCTCGCGCATCAAGGGCGGCAAGCTTGCCGCAGCGGCATACCCCGCCCGCCTAATGACGCTGGCCATTTCGGACGTCCCGGGCGACCACCCCGACGAAATAGGGTCCGGCCCAACCGTGGGCGATCGCTCGACGCTCGAAGACGCCCGCGCGGTCCTCGCCCGCTGGAAGATCACCCCCGAGCCCGAGATCGCCGCCGCGCTCGCCGACCCCGTCAACGAGACCGTCAAGCCGGGCGACACCCGCCTCGCCTCGTCGAGCTACACCATCGTTGCCGCGCCGAAGGCATCCATATCCGCCGCGGCCGAGAAGGCGCGAGCCGCTGGCTATCGCGTCGAGATGCTGGGCGACAGCCTGGAAGGCGAGGCGCGTGAGATCGCCGCCCGCCATGCCGTGATGGCGAAGGAATATCGCAAGGCGGGCGAGCGCGTCGCGATAATGTCGGGCGGAGAGTTGACGGTAACGGTGCGCGGCAATGGTTCCGGCGGCCCCAACCAGGAGTACGCCCTGAGCCTCGTCGCATGGCTCGAAGGCACCCCCGGAATTTACGCGCTTGCCGGCGATACGGACGGAACGGACGGCGGCGGCGGCAGCGCGACCGACCCGGCAGGAGCGCTGGTGCTCCCATCGACACTGGCGCGCGCCAAGGCAGCGGGCATGGACCCGTCCGCATACCTCGGCAACAACGACTCGACTGCGTTCTTCCGCACGGTCAACGGCCTGATCGATTGTGGCCCGACCCAAACGAACGTCAACGACTTCCGAGTTATCCTCGTGGAACCGGACAATGCCTGAAGCGCGGCAATTCCGCCGTAGCATTGCCCGTTTCGTTAGGCGCGGCTCCAAGTTCTGTGCCCTGGCCGCGGCTATCGCCGTCGCGTTCACGGGCCAGGCGCTCGCACAGCTCAAGGTCTGCAATGCGACGCCGAGCCGGATCGGACTGGCGATCGGCTATCAGGCCCCGAGTGGTTGGACCACGGAAGGTTGGTGGAACGTCGCGTCACAGAGCTGTGAGACATTGCTCAAGGGGAGCGTCCCGAGCCGGTTCATCTACGTCCACGCCGTCGACTATGATCGCGGCGGGGAATGGGCCGGCACGAGCCAGATGTGCACCGACGAAAAATCTTTCGCCATTCGCGGCACGGAAGATTGTACGAAGCGAGGGCATCTGGTTTCCGGCTTCTTCGAAGTCGATACTGGCGACGCGAAAGAATGGACGATCAAGCTGACGGATCCGGAAGAGCAGGGGGGCAGGAGCCGGTGAGACGCAATCGCAAAGTCAAGATCGTCGCAACGCTCGGACCCGCCTCTTCCAAGCCGGAGGTCATGGAACGGCTCGTGAAGGCCGGGGTCGACGTTTTCCGAATAAACATGAGCCACGCGTCGCACGACCTCGCCCGCGAACTTCACTCCGCCGTCCGCACATGCGAGCGAAACCTGCGCTTCCCGATCGGCATCCTCTACGACCTTCAAGGCCCAAAGTTCCGCCTCGGCGCCTTCGCCGGCGGCCGGGCCGAGTTGAAGGCCGGAGACGTGTTCACGTTCGATCGGACCGAAACAGATGGCGACCACAAGCGCGTATTCCTGCCCCATCCCCAGATCTTCGACGCCGTCGAGCCCGGCCATACGCTCCTGCTCGACGACGGAAAGTTGCGCATGCGCGTCGTTGAGGCCAGCTCCTCTCGCATCGCCGCCGAAGTAATGGTTGCAGGACCACTCGCGTCCCGCAAAGGCGTCAGCCTACCCGATACCATGCTCGCGGTCGGCCCGCTGACCGAGAAGGACGAGGCGGATCTCGCCTACGGGCTGGAACTCGGCGTCGACTGGATCGCGCTTTCGTTCGTCCAGCGCGGCCAGGACGTCGCCGACGTTCAAAAGCGCGTCGCCGGCCGCTCCGCCATCATGTCCAAGATTGAGAAGCCCTCCGCGATCACCGATCTTTCGGCGGTGGTCGAGGCATCGGATGGCCTGATGGTCGCGCGCGGCGACCTCGGCGTCGAGATGCCGCTCGAAAAGGTCCCTGGCCTGCAGAAGCAGATCACGCGCGTCTGCCGCGCAGCAGGTAAGCCCGTGGTGATCGCGACCCAGATGCTCGAGAGCATGATCGGAGCGCCCGTCCCGACGCGAGCAGAAGTATCCGACGTGGCCACCGCCGTGTTTGATGGCGCCGACGCAGTCATGTTGTCCGCGGAATCCGCGGTTGGCCAATACCCCGCCGAAGCCATCTCCATGATGGATCGTATCGCCATCGAGGTCGAGGCAGACCCGATCTACGACGCCATCGTCCACGCGACCAAAACCGATCCGATTCCCAACGGCCCGGGCGCAATCGCCACCGCTGCCCGAACCATTGGTGACACGCTCCACCTCAAGGCCATCGTTTGCTACACGGCGACCGGCTCGACGGCCATCCGCGTCGCGCGCGAGCGTCCGGGCCTGCCCGTAATCGGCTTGACGCCAATTCCCGAGACGGCGCGTCGTCTGGCCTGCGTGTGGGGCATCCAGTCATTCCTGACGAGCGATCCGCAAAATCTCGCTGACATGGTATCGAAGGCCTGCCGCATCGCCTTCGACGAGGGCTTCGCCAAACCAGGCGAAGGCATCGTGATCACGGCGGGCGTTCCGCTCGGCTCACCCGGCGCGACCAACATGATCCGCATTGCCGTCCTTGATCACAAGGGTGCGCCCTCGGCCGTCTGACACGTGACGTTTGAGGGTGTGAGCATCACCACGCGATGGAACGACCAGCAAAGGGTCGACCATCGAGCGCGCGCTTATGCAGGCCTGACCGTCAGGTTCGGGAACACCGCTTTCCGGTCGGGATCAATTGGTGACCGACGGAACTTGACTGCGCGCGAACTGAATGAAGGCGGCCAACAGCGCTACGTCTTCGAACTCTTCGATCTCAGCCACCCGGCCATCCCGCACATGGATCACGGTTCGATTGGAACCAGCCAGGATTTCACCGCTCGCGCGGTGCAGCATCCGATAGCGTGTATGCATCCGGCCGATCGAGTCCGCACAACCCAGTAGCACCGGATCGAACTCCAGGTACTCCCATTCCTGCAGCCGGCTGTGGAACAGCCGTCGCACGGCTTCCCTTCCCTGCGCTTCGCTCGCGAAGGCAATTTCCGGCGCCATGTTCCGACGGTAGATCACGTCGTCATGGCACAGCGCCAACATCAGTTCGATGTCCTGCAGCCGCCAGTATGAAATCAGCAACTCAATCAACTGAGGATTGCAGTCCATATAAAGTTCAACCCATCAAATCAATAAATCGCGGCCGCAAGCTGCGATGACATCCAAAGTTTGGCAATAGCGCCGCCCGATCCGCTCACAGCGTGATTCTCGCACGGTGCCGAATGGCCACGAATTCGTCCACCTATGATTGCGAGCGCCAAACTCGGAGCCGAGCACCAATCCCTCAGGTTGACGATGGATATGGCCCTGGCCGGATGGATATGACCCTGGCCGGCCGGTCGAACGCAAAAAGGAGCGGCTCCTTTATGGGAAGCCGCTCCTCAAGCTGAATTCGATGCCGTTTAGATAGGCCGGGCGATCAGACCGAGTAGTAGAGATCGTACTCGACCGGGTGCGGGGTCATGCGAACCCGGTCGGCCTCGGCCTTGCGCAGCTCGATGTACGCATCGATCATGTCGTCGGTCATGACGCCACCGGCCTTCAGGAAGCCGCGATCCTTGTCGAGGGCCTCGAGCGCCTCATCGAGGCTGCCCGCAACCGTCGGGATCTTGGCGAGCTCCGCCGGCGGGAGGTCATAGAGGTTCTTGTCCATGGCCGGACCCGGATCGATCTTGTTCTGGATCCCATCGAGGCCGGCCATCAGCATCGCGGCGAACGCGAGATAGGGATTCGCGGCCGGATCGGGGAAGCGAACCTCGACGCGCTTGGCCTTCGGGCTCGTCACGTAGGGAATGCGGCAGGATGCCGAGCGGTTGCGAGCCGAGTAGGCCAGCAGCACGGGAGCTTCGTAGCCCGGCACCAAGCGCTTGTAGCTGTTGGTGGTTGGGTTGGAGAAGGCGTTGATGGCCTTGGCATGCTTGAGAATGCCGCCGATGTAGTGGAGGCACATGTCCGAGAGGTCGGCATACTTGTTGCCAGCAAACATCGGCTGTCCGGACTTCCAGATCGACTGGTGCACGTGCATGCCCGAGCCGTTGTCGCCGAAAATCGGCTTCGGCATGAACGTCGCGGTCTTGCCATAGGCTTGGCTGACCTGATGCACGACATACTTATAGATCTGCATGTGGTCGGCCATCTGGATCATCGGGCCGAACTTCACGCCGAGCTCATGCTGAGCCGAGGCGACTTCGTGGTGGTGCTTCTCGACGACGACGCCCATCTCGGAAAGAACCGAGAGCATCTCCGAGCGGATGTCCTGGCAGCTGTCGATCGGCGGAACCGGGAAGTAGCCACCCTTGATGCGCGGACGGTGGCCGAGGTTGCCCATCTCGTACTCGGTGTTCGAGTTCGAAGGCAGCTCAGAGCTGTCGACCTTGAAGCCGACATTGTAGGTGTCGGTAGAGAACCGCACGTCGTCGAAGATGAAGAACTCAGCTTCCGGACCGACATAAACCGTGTCGCCGATGTTGAGCGACATCATGTAAGCTTCGGCCTTCTTCGCGATCGAGCGCGGATCGCGCTCGTAGGGCTGGCCGGTGGAAGGTTCGAGAACGTCGCAGAAGATTGCAATCGTGGTCTGGGCGAAGAACGGATCGACGTGAGCAGAAGCCGGATCCGGAATGAGCAGCATGTCCGAGGCTTCGATGCCCTTCCAACCGGCGATCGACGAGCCGTCGAAGGCGTAGCCGTCGGTAAACATAGCTTCGTCGACGCACGAAACGTCGGCCGTGACATGCTGCATCTTGCCCCTGGAGTCGCTGAACCGAAGGTCAACGAACTTGGCGTCCTTATCCTTGATAAGCTTCAGGACGTCGCTAGGATTCTTCATCTTCTACTCCCCTGGTTCAGCGGACGTTCAAATTGCCGGCCACGGGCATGGTGTGCCACGTGACGGCCAAAACTGTTATGACAAGCGTGCAGACAACCATCCGGGCAAGCGCGGCTCAGATGGCGTCTCCTCCGGTTTCACCGGTGCGGATGCGGATGGCGTTGTCGATTGTCGATATGAAAATCTTGCCGTCCCCGATGCGCCCAGTTCGCGCGGCCTTCTGGATCGTTTCGACGGCCTTGTCGAGCATATCGTCGGATAGAACCACCTCGATTTTCACCTTCGGCAGGAAATCCACGACATATTCAGCCCCTCGATAAAGTTCCGTGTGGCCCTTCTGACGACCGAACCCCTTCGCCTCGATCACGGTGATGCCCTGCAGTCCGATTTCCTGCAGAGCCTCCTTCACCTCGTCGAGTTTGAAGGGCTTGATGATGGCCTCGATCTTTTTCATTGACCCTCTGCATTCGGTATGATCGCCGCAAGCATGCCTGGCGCGGATGCGCCAAGCTCAGTCACTGGCCGATCGGAGAGCATTTAGCACGGGCTGTGCCAACTGATTGATGTGGGGGCGACGTTCGGAAATCGTCTTAAGGAACATGTACTTGGCGCGTGACTGAGGCCAATGCATGTTGCCGACAGGCCTCACCTCTGCCTCACAGGCAGGCTGATAGCCTATTTTTTGGGCAAACGGGAGCATAAAAATTGGGCCGGATTGCCGAACTGACACTCCTCACCACCTCGGAAATGGCCATGGCCGATCGGATGGCCATCGCCGCTGGCGTACCGTCCCTGTCACTCATGGAGAATGCCGGCCGGGCTGTAGCCGAGGTCGCGGCCTCGATGGTCGCACGCGGCGCGCGCATCCTGGTCATGTGCGGCCCAGGCAACAACGGCGGCGACGGCTACGTCGCGGCACGCCACCTCGCGGAGGCCGGCTTCGCCGTGACGGTCGCGGCTTTGACGCCCCCCGTCGGGCTGACCGGCGACGCGGCCGCCATGGCATCCCGCTGGGCCGGGCGAACCGACGATCTGGCCACCGCCGACCTCGCACAGGCCGATCTCTTGATCGACGCCCTGTTCGGCGCTGGTCTCTCCCGTCCCTTGAGCGGCGAGGCCGCCGCAGCCGTCGAGCACGCCAATGCTTTGGGTCGGCAGGTGCTCGCGGTCGACGTTCCCACCGGCCTCGACGGCAACACAGGGACCTCCCCATGCAACGGACCGGTCATAAGGGCGACAAGAACCATCACGTTCTTCCGTCGAAAGCCAGGCCACCTCCTGATGCCGGGCCGGGCGCTGTGCGGCGAGACCAGGGTCGCCGACATCGGCATACCCGCGCGCGTGCTGGACACGTTGAACCCTGCAACCTTCGCTAACGATCCAGCCCTGTGGGGCGAGCTTCTTCCCTGGCCGCGCCTCGACGGCCACAAGTACGGGCGCGGGCATGCGGTCGTCGCGTCCGGTCCCGCCCTCGCAACGGGCGCGGCACGCCTCGCCGCACGCGGCGCACTGAGAGTAGGAGCCGGCCTCGTCACGGTGATCGGAGACGCGGCCGCTTCTGCGATGAATGCCGCGCACGAGACCGCGATCATGGTCGCCACCGTCGAAGGCGCCGCCGGGCTGGCCGAATGGCTCGCCGATGAACGCCGCAACAGCTTCCTCATCGGCCCCGGCGCAGGTGTCGGCCCCGAGACCGCAGCCGACGTGCTGACCGCCCTGGCCGCCAAACCCGCTGTGGTCCTCGATGCCGACGCGCTGACCTCGTTCGCATGCGGCGGCACTCAATCTCGTTTCGGCTTCATCAGCGGTTCGACGGCCGACGCATCCACACCAGCCGACCTCTTCCGGGGGATCAAATCACGCACAGGCCCCGTCGTGTTGACGCCGCACAAGGGCGAGTTCGAACGGCTTTTCACTGGGCTGCACGGCTCAAAGCTCGACATGGCCCGAGAGGCGGCGTCCTTGAGCGGGGCGGTCGTCGTGCTGAAGGGCCCCGACACGGTCGTCGCCGCCCCTGACGGACGCGCCGCGATCAACGAGAACGCACCGGCATGGCTCGCAACGGCCGGATCAGGCGACGTGCTCGCAGGTTTCGTGGCGGGCCTGCTGGCCCAGGGGATGTCGGCATTCGAGGCGGCTTGCGCGGCGGTCTGGCTGCATGGAGAGTGTGCGGCACGCTTCGGCCCCGGCTTGATCGCAGAGGACCTTCCCGAAGAGTTGCCTCACGTCCTTCGCGCGTTGTCGCTGAGCCGCTGAAGTCGGAATTCCGCACCACCGTGACTGGGGCGTCATTGCGCCGTCCAGGTGGAAACCGCAATAATCTGATCAGTGCTGACGATTTTCGCGGGGGACGTCATGACATGGCTGGAGCAAGCCGTCCGGACATCGCGACTGAAGCAGCTTGGCGTCTGCGGCTTGATATTCGCCGTCATCGCCTTGGCGATCGCCTTCAACTACCGCTATCTTGAGAACGTATATCGTGGCCCCTACGACATCCCGCGCGTCGAGCTATTGGCAGCTCCATCCGCCACAGAACTTCCACGCTACTGGGTCAACCTAAAGACGGATAAGGTCCTCGACACCGGCATCGACCAGATCACGATCCGAAAGCGCAAGGGTTTCGAAACCGGCCGCAGCGTTACGGGCCACTATTACGCCGGCGTCGTCGGCGACCGGCTGCTGCTGGTGAAGTCCCACGGCGAAAAAATCGGCACTGAGCCCATCAAGGGCGGCCTGGTGGACGTGCCGTCCGACCTCATAGACAGGCTCTCGGGACAGAATGCCGGCATCAGGAAGGCATTCCTGCCCGTGATGCTTGACACCGGCCCGTTCGATTCCGACGCGACCTGGGGTCTTGGCGCAGCCGCCTCAGTCGCCGGAGTAACGCTGCTGTTCGCCCTGTTCGCACTCTTCCGTTACTTCAACCCGAACGGCCACAAAGCCCTGCGACAGTTGGAGAAATCCGGTCAGTCCACAAGCGGGGCGAGCGCGTCGATCAAAGCCGACATGGACGCCCGCCGTTACCTCCGCCTCAAGGACTATCGGTTGACCACCCAATATGCGGTGAAGCAGGGGCTCGGCCTCGACGTCGTGCCTTTGCGCGAACTGGTATGGGCCCACCCGACCGTCACTCAACACAAGATCTACGGGATCATCCCCACCGGAAAGTCCTACGGCTTGACCATGACCTTCAAAAGCAAGCCGATCACAGAGAAGGTTGCCAAAGGGGTGCCAGAGGCCGCGATGGAGCATCTGGCCCGATGGTCGCCGTGGTCATTTTTCGGCTATAGCGATCAGCTCGCCGATGCGATGAAGCGCCGGCGCAAGGACGTCCTCGCGGCGGTCGACGAGCGTTACGAGATCGCGATGAATGCGGTCGCCCAGAACCCGCCGGTGGCCGCTCCGAACCCGCCTGCGACCACTCCCCCATCCGCACCGCACTCGCCTGCTGGCAATGGCCCGTCCTAGTCTTCTGGGTCGGTCGCTTGGAAACCAAGCGTTGGAGTGGGATCACTGGCAGGACCGCCGCGCAACCGCAGCTCTGACCAACTCGATCAGTGACGCCGCTGAAACCTCTTCGAGTTGCATCTCGACCCCGATCGGCACCACGCCGGCAGCGAGTCCTTCGAGCGCAGAGTTGCCCACCATCCGGACATGGTCTTTCTCCGTCGTGACGAGCGGCGCCCCGTGCCGCGCCGCAAGCGACACGAGACGCCGGGCATCCTCGGACGAAAAAGCATGATGATCGGGAAATGCCACCGCCTCAGCGATCTGGCACCCGAGGTTCCGCACGGTATCGAAGAACCGCTCCGGATGGCCGATGCCGGCAAACGCGACGACCTTCTCCCCTGGCGCCAAGGTGGGGCCGGGCTTCGGCACCAGCTTTCCGTATAGAATTCGGCTTTCCCCCAATTGCCGTTCGAAAAGCGCTTTGACCCCAGCATCAGGAGCCCCGTTGAACAACACGGCGTCAACCTGACCGATTTGACGCGACAGCGGTGCGCGCAGTGGCCCCGCCGGAATGACGCGCCCATTCCCGACGCCGCGCCTGCCGTCGACCACGGCAATCGAAAGCGACTTGCCCAGCGCGGGGTTCTGCAGCCCATCATCCATTATGATGACGTCGAAACGATCCGCGGCTTCAATGCACCGCGCACCGGTAACCCGGTCACGAGCGACTATCGTGGGGGCGATGGCCGCATGCAGGAGCGGCTCGTCACCGACGGTCTCGGCCGTGTCCCCCGACACGTCTCCCGTCGCGGCTCGGACCCAGTGCGGGCCCCGCTCCCGGCCGCCGTATCCCCGCGTAAGGATTGCAGGTCTCAGCCCCATCTCGATCAGCCGCCGCACGATCATGGCGCTGGCAGGCGTTTTCCCTGCCCCGCCGGCCGTAAAATTACCCACACAGATAACGGGGAGCGTAGATGTGTACTCGGCCGCCCTCGCCATCCGTCGCGATGATATGAGGCCATAGATCAGAGCGGCCGGTTCGAGCAGCGCCGACACCGCCCCACCGGGCCGGTACCACCAGAACGGCTCAGCCGGCACGTTCAAGCCTCTCCGCCAGCGGCTTTTCCCCCGCCGACGACGGCGCACCGGCGCCCGTATCATCGGGCACGGGTCCAGGAAGCAACGGGAGCAGAACGGCAAGCGTTCTCGACAGCGCACCCTTGAGGCTTTCGAGAGCGCCTCGCGCGCGCTCGACGGTCCGCTCGCGGGCGGTCGGATCACCCACGAGCCTTGCGGCCTCCCTGGCGATGTCTTCCGCAGTCGTCACTTGGGTTACCGCATCAGCCTTCTGCAACGCCTGATATTCAGCTTTGAAATTATGAATATGGGGCCCGGTCAAAAGCGCCGCGCCAAGCGAAACGCCCTCGAGCGGGTTCTGGCCACCGTGGGGGATGAGCGATCCGCCCATCAGGGCGACAGGCGAAAGCGCATAGAAGGTCCCAAGCTCGCCGAGCGTATCGGCGACGTAGATTTCCTCTTCGGCCGTGAACGTCTCCGATCGCGAGCGCAGCGAGACCCTGAAGCCCTGCTCGCCGAGCAGGGCTGCGATCTGAGGCCCCCGCTCGGGATGGCGCGGCACGATGATCGTCGCAAATCCCGCAAAGCGCTGCGCCAATATCCGATGCGCGGCCGCGATCACCTGCTCCTCGCCCTCGTGTGTGCTGGCGGCCAGCAGATGCGGACGATCCCCGAAGGCGGCCCTCAGCTCGGCAAGCTTCCCGCCGTCGATCGAAGGCGCGGGCGCATCCGCCTTGAGGTTACCCGCCGGCACGACGTTGCGGCCACCGACGTCTCGAAACCAGCGCGCGAGTTTTTCCGTTTGCGCCAGGATGACATCGAACCGGCCAAAGAGCGGTTCGGCGAAGCTCGAAAGCTTCGTCCAGCGCTTGTAGCTGCGCGGCGATAGCCGTCCGTTCACCAGCGCCATCGGAATGCCGCGCGCATGGGTTTCCAGAACGAGGCTCGGCCAGATTTCACTTTCTGTGAAGACCGCGAGGTCAGGCCGCCAATGGTCCAGAAACGACCGCGCGAAGGCAGGCACGTCGAGCGGCGCGAATTGATGGAAGGCGTTGTCGGGCAGGCGCTCGGCGGCGATCCGCGCCGATGTCAGCGTGGTCGTCGTCAGCAGGATGGCGGCATCCGGTCGCTGCTTCCGTAGTGCCGTGATGAGCGGCAGTACCGCGTTGGTCTCCCCGACGCTCGCCGCATGCACCCATACGAGCCGTCCGGCCGGCCTCGGCCGGCCCGCGATGCCACGTCGCTCCCCCGCCCGAAGCGGATCTTCCTTGCCGCGCTTTTCCCTGTGGCGAAGCACATGGCCCGCGAGTGGCCTCGCCGCCGCCATCGCCGACAGATATCCCTTGAGCAGAACGCCCGGCACGCGCGGTCTGCTCCCCACGTGGGGCGGCGTCGCCCGCTGAGGGTCGGCGCCTGCGATCTCGTAAGCCCTCAGTGTCGCCGCGTTCAGCTTCTGCTCGAGCTCGATCCGGTAAGCTTCGAGTTGCTCGGGCGAGGCGTCGCGCAGCACGAATATCGGCTCCGCAGCAACGAAGGCCAGCTTGGAAAACGGCAAGTTGATCGTCATCCGGCTCCACGTCCGAAGCGCGTGATAGCGCGAGGAGGCAACCGCGATCGGCTGGATGGGGCGACCGGAAAGCCGCGCCAGCGTGATGATCCCGTCCCCCGCCTTTCGCGCTGGCCCTGGCGGAACGTCGGCCGTCATGACGACCGACGCCGGAGGCCGTCCGTCCGAGCCCTGCAGCGCCTGGACCGCGCCGCGCAGCGCCTGGGCGCCTCCGCGGTCCTTGCGCCGCTCTCCCGCCCCCGCTCCTCGGATGAGGTCGAGCCCGAACGCCGACATCGCCTCGCCGATCAACTCGGCGTCCCCATGGCGCGCGACCATGGCCGCATAGCGCAGGTGATCACGCTTCAGATGCGAGAGCATCATGAATTGCCCGTGCCAGACCGCAAGGATCGACGGATGCAGGGCCTCCACCTTCTCGACGAGATCAGGTGGCTCGGTGACTGTCGTCGACGTGGCCGACACGAGTTTGATGAGACGCGCGACCGAGCGCCCGCCCGAACGCGTCAATACGTTCGATAAACTTGGTGATTTTGGCTCCGGCACGCGCGTCATGGGTCGCTTTCGGAAGGCGTCGTCGTATTTAGGCATCGATCCACGAATGACGCGGCGTAACACGAACAGCCGGAATGGCGAAGTTGGCTCGACCTGCTATAGCCGATCCTGGTTCGATTGAAAGTCGGCGGAGTTCAGTCCGGTTGATGGCCGATGCCGGCTGATGCCGGCTGATGCCACGAACAAATGATGGGACGTCTGCGGCGATGGCGCGGGTCGATGCTTGCAGAAAGTCACGCTAGAAGGCCCTCCACCAAACCGGAACATGGTAACGCGCCACAGTGCGAAAAGACGCGATGATCACTCGATGATGAGCCTGGCAGCGGGCTGGGCCGCATGACGAGCTTGACCAAACGATGGAAGCGTGCCGTGAAACGGGCGACGCTCGGCTGGCGCCATCAAGTGGCGGCCAATACTCCCGGCTGGCTGATGCCCATTGCCGCAACGCCCGCCCTGTGGGCCGATATGTTGCTGCTGGATCACGGCATTTTCCGGCTCATCTATCTGAATAAGCATCGCCTGTCTGACGAGGCCTGGCGCAGCGCCCAACCCGCACCCTACCAGATCGCGGCCGCCGCACGCTCGGGCGTGAAAACCATATTGAATCTTCGCGGCGATCGCGACTGCGGCAGCTACTGGCTGGAGAAAACCGCCTGCGAGCGGCTGGGTGTCGCGCTGGTCGATTTCCAGGTCCGATCCCGCGCCGCCCCCTCCAAGGAGGAACTGCGCGGCGCCCGTGACGTCTTCGAACGCATAGAGTACCCGGTTTTGCTACACTGCAAATCGGGCGCCGACAGAGCGGGGCTGATGAGCGTGCTCTACCGCCACATCAGGCTCGGCGAGCCCATTTCCGAGGCAAAACGAGAACTATCTTGGAAATACGGTCACATACGCCAGTCTGACACTGGCGTCCTGGACGCCTTTTTCGAACGCTACCTGTCCGACACCCGCGACAGGCCGATGGCGTTTTTCGATTGGGTGGAGCAGGTATACGAGCCCGACGAGGTGAAATCGACGTTCGTCGCCAAAGGCTGGGCCAACCGGATCGTCAACGACATCCTGCGGCGGGAGTAGCCGTCCGCCGATGGAAACCGGCATCCGTCCACAGTGGCTACGCGCCGCTTCCCCCCTGCATATGCCTCTGCTATAGCCTGCGCGACTGAACCGGGCGCGGCAGCGCCACATCCAAACGCCGGCCACGCGGCGGCAAGGAGAAATCAGTCTTGGCCCCCAATTCACGACCCGATACCGCTTCCGCCCCCACGGCCAACGGCGCGGACAAGATCATGCCGGATGTCGCCTTGACCTTCGACGACGTCCTTCTGCTGCCGGCCGCCTCAGAGGTGATGCCGGGCGAGGTCGACGTCGCCACCCACGCGACGAAATCCGTCGCGCTCAATATTCCGATACTGTCGTCCGCCATGGACACCGTCACCGAACACCGGATGGCGATTGCGGTCGCCCAGGCTGGCGGCGTCGGCGTCATCCACAGGAACCTCGCCCCCGAGGAGCAGGCCCGACAGGTCGCCGCGGTGAAGAAGTACGAGAGCGGCATCGTGCTGAACCCCGTGACAGTCCAGCCGAATGTCACGCTGCGGCAAGCTCAGGAGATCATGGCCGAGCACGGCATCAGCGGCATCCCGGTCGTCGAGGGGGGCAGCAACGGCAACCCCAGCAAGCCGGGCAAGCTCGTCGGCATCCTGACGAACCGCGATGTTCGCTTTGCCACGAAAACCGACCAGCCGGTTTCCGAACTGATGACCAAGGACAAGCTGGTCACCGTCAAGCGCGGCGTGACGCACGAGCAGGCCAAGAAGCTGCTCCACCAGCACCGCATCGAGAAACTGCTCGTGGTCGACGACGACTACCACTGCATCGGCCTGATCACGGTGAAGGACATCGAGAAGGCCCAGAAATATCCCAATGCCTGTAAGGACGCCGATGGGCGCCTGCGCGTCGCCGCCGCCACCACGGTCGGCAAGGACGGCTTCGATCGAACCGAGATGCTCGTGGCGGCCGGCTGCGATCTCATCGTCGTCGACACCGCCCACGGTCATTCCGCGCGCGTCATCGAAGCGGTGGCCCGCATCAAGAAACTTTCGAACAGCGTGCAGGTCATTGCCGGCAACGTCGCCACCGCGGAAGCGACCCGCGCGTTGATCGCTGCCGGCGCGGACGCCGTCAAGGTTGGCATCGGCCCGGGTTCGATCTGCACCACCCGCATCGTCGCGGGCGTTGGCGTGCCCCAGCTCACGGCCGTAATGGCCTGCGCCGCCGAAGCCAACAAGAGCGGCATTCCGGTGATCGCGGACGGCGGCATCCGCTACTCAGGCGACATCGCCAAGGCAATCGCGGCGGGCGCATCGTGCGTAATGATCGGTTCGCTCCTGGCCGGCACCGACGAGAGCCCAGGCGATACCTACATGTACCAGGGTCGAACCTATAAGTCCTACCGTGGCATGGGCTCGGTCGGCGCCATGGCGCGCGGCTCGGCCGACCGCTACTTCCAGCAGGAAGTTCGCGACACGCTGAAGCTGGTGCCCGAAGGTGTCGAGGGACAGGTCGCGTACAAGGGGGCGGCGGAGGCGGTCATCCACCAGCTCGTCGGCGGCCTTCGAGCCTCCATGGGCTACCTCGGTGGCCGCACGCTGCCAGAATTCCAGCAGAGGGCCCGCTTCGTACGCGTCTCCCCGGCCGGCATGCGCGAGAGCCACAGCCATTCGATCACCATCACCCGCGAAAGCCCGAATTATCCGGGCGCCCTGGGCTGATGTCTGAAACCGCGCTGTTCTGGCCGGCGTTTGCTCAGGTCTTGCTCGTCATCGCACTGATGGTCGTCATGGGCAGGCGCAGGGCTCGCTCGCTGCGGATGACGCGCAAATCCCCCGACGACGTCGCACTGAACCGCGCGGCTGACTGGAACGACGAGGCGACGAAAGCCGCCAACAGCTTCAAGAACCAGTTCGAGATTCCCACGCTGTTCTTCGCCGCCGTGGCGATGGCTCTGGCAATGAAGATGTCGGACGTCGTCCTGGTGGCTCTGGCCTGGGCGTTCGTGGCGACCCGCGCGGCACATGCCTGCATCCACCTGACGTTCAACCGCACCATGACGCGCATGTACGTCTGGCTCGCAGGCGTCGCCTGCGTCGTCATGATGTGGCTTGTCCTCGCGCTCCGCGTTGCGCAGTCCGGGTAAGGGCAGGCAAACGCACCGGCTTCGGGCGAATGGCCGCTTGCGGCGGCATACGGCCGAAGTGCTCTATTCGTCGGCGCCCTTGAGGAACTCCGAGACACACCACAGGAACACCCTGTAGCGCTGGAAGCCACCGACCTCGTCGGCGGTAAACCCAACCCCCTCGGCGATCTCGGGCAGCTTCGACCGAAAGTGACCGTAGGCTTCGACAAACCGGCGGGGCCCCTCGAGGAGACGCCCGTCGGGCGCGCTGTGCAAGAAGTCGCGCACGATCTCGATCAGCTTCGAAGGCTCGTTGTGGTGGGCCGCCGGATCGTTGCCGCCAAGGTCGGAAAGGTATGCCGGCAGCTTGAAGGGCTCGGCCACCATGATCGATAGCCCGTGCGCTCCGAATTTGCGACGGTTGAACCGCTTTGCCCCCATCGCCATGCCGAGTTCGAAGGGCATGTTGAACCGCGGCAGGCCACCGTTGCCGATCTGAGTGCGCGAAAGATCGTGGATTGAACGTGGGCTTTCGGCGATCAGCCGGACGAGCTTGTCCATGCGAATATCGCCAGCGTCGTTCTCCTCCAGCGCACATCGGACGCGGTAGCCGCATGCGGTGATCGTAAAGACGAGAGCTTCGAACAGCCCGGCATAGGCGTCATCGAATGGAACGTTGACGAACACGTTCGCAGGATGTTTAGACACGGTACCCGTCAAGATGCCTTTGAGGGGCGCTTGACAGCCGCTTTAACCGCTTTGCGAATAGCGGTCACTGTCGTGCCCTCGGGCCTCACCGCGGGATCGAGGATCACCACGCCGAGGAACGTGCCGACCTTTGCCCCGGCCTGCTTCGCAGGTTTCGATTTTTCGGTAGTCTTGCCCATTGTTTGAACATACCACCTGTCGGCTTCCTCGTGAAGCCGACGCGCCCCAGTCAGCCGCCTTCAGTTCATAGAACACACACATCACATGCGCCCCTCCGCGCGGCTCCAGGCCGCGATCGACATCGTCGACGATATCTTGAAGCACCACCGCCCGGCGGCGACCGCGCTGACCGACTGGGGACGCACCCACCGGTTCGCCGGCTCCGGCGACCGGTCGGCGATTGGCACGCTTGTCTACGACGCGTTGCGCGCCCGCGGCTCTTCTGCCCACTTCATGGGCTCGGAGGACGCCCGCGCACTCGTTCTTGGCGGTCTGCGCGAGCAGGGCATATTCCTCTCTGACATCGCCGCGATGTGCGACGGCACTCCCCATTCGCCAACCCCACTCACGGCCGACGAATCCCGCCGCCTGGAGAACGCCGACACCGAGAGCGCGCCCGCCCATGTGCGCGGCAACTATCCCGAGTGGCTGGAGCCGTCGCTGCGCCGTGCCTTTGGTGACCGTATCGTTTCCCAAACCCGTGCCATGGCCAAGCGCGCACCGATCGATGTGCGCACCAACTCCCTGAAATCAGATCGCGAGGCCGTGCTCGCCGCCCTCGCGCCCTTCGCCGCCGCTGCCTGCCAATTTTCCCCGCTCGGCGTTCGCGTGCCCGCTCCAGGAAGCGCCGCCCGCCAGCCGCATCTGGAGTCGGAAGCCGCCCACGGCAAGGGCTGGTTCGAGGTCCAGGACGAAGGCAGCCAGATCGCCGCCGCCATGGCAGGCGCAAAACCGGGCGAGAAGGTGCTCGACCTGTGCGCCGGCGCCGGCGGCAAGACACTCGCGCTGGCCGCAGCCATGAACAATGAAGGCAAGCTCGTCGCCTACGACGCCGACAAGAAGAACCTGCGGCCGATTTTCGACCGGCTATCCAGGTCCGGCGCGACCTGCGTCGAGGTTCTGGACGGCGGCGACACCGGTGCCTTGCGTGATCGAGGCAATCAATTCGACGTTGTGCTGGCCGATGCGCCCTGCTCGGGCTCGGGCACATGGCGCCGCCGGCCCGACGCCAAATGGCGGCTGAAGCAGCCCCACCTGGCGGCCCGGATCGAGGACCAGCGGAAGGTGCTCGACATGGCTGCCCGGCTGGTGAAGCCGGGCGGCCGGTTGATTTATGTAACCTGCTCTATATTGCCCGAGGAAAACACCGACCAGATCGAGGCGTTCCTTGGCAGCCACGCCGAGTTCCGTTCGATACCGTTCTCGGAGGTCTGGCGGGCGAACTTGCCGGGCGATCCGCCCGCCTCCGCTGACGGGCGTACCGACGGCCTGCTTCTGACGCCGCTGAGCCACGGCACCGACGGCTTCTACATCCACGCCATGCAGCGTGCCGGGTGACTGCCTGAGCAGGGCATCGTTCCGCAGCCGGGGCGGCAACGCCATCTGTCTACGGAACACATGTGAATCTCGAATGTTTGCTCTTGAAAAGCCGCAATCTGCCCCGCACCTTCGACCGTGCCTCCAGCGGGGGGAAGAGAACGGGCGCCCGCTGATTTCATTTTGAGCGCCCGTTCGGATTTGCACTCGCCTGCCAGGAACGCTTCATCGCGTTCGCACGCCCCCGAGGGAGGGGCCGACCCATGGCTAGCCAACCCGCGCCAGTAGTCCTCGCCAAGCCCAAGCGGGCGAGGCGTCAGTCCGCCCGATCGTGCCTCGGACCCGTAGGCGATCTCGAGCAGCACCTGCCATCGGAATGGTGGCGGAAGCTCTTCAACGCCCTCTACATGAAGACCGACGGCGACGTTGTCGAAAACGCAGAGAACACGCGTCGCGATGTCGATTTCATAGTCTCGGCCGCCGCCGTTCAGCCCCACAGTCACATCCTCGACCTGTGCTGTGGACAGGGCCGTCACGCCCTGGAACTCGCCCGTCGCGGATACAGGAACGTGACGGGTGTCGACCGCTCCCGCTACCTGATCCGCCTCGCCCGCAAGCGGGCGCAAAATGAGAACTTGCAGGTCGCCTTCAAGGAGGGCGACGCGAGAAACCCCCGCCTCACCGAGAGCACGTTCGACTGCGTGGCGATCATGGGCAACTCGTTCGGCTACTTCTCGAACAAGCAGGACGACGAGAAGGTGCTGACGACGGTCGGCAAGATACTCCGCCCGGCGGGCGAGCTCGTCCTCGACATTACCGACGGCGCCTACATGGCCGACCACTTCGAGAGGCGCTCATGGGAATGGATCGACGAGCACCACTTCGTCTGCCGCGAGCGCTCCCTGTCCTCGGACCGCGAGCGACTGATCAGCCGAGAGGTCATCGTCCACGACGAGACCGGCGTCATCGCCGACCAGTTCTACGCCGAGCGGCTCTACACCAAGGAGGCGATCGGCAAGTTGCTGGAGAAATGCGGCTTCCGGAATATCCGCCACCATGGCCAGACCGACAGCATCTCGGATCGCGATCAGGATCTCGGAATGATGGCGCGCCGCATGTTGATCTCGGCCGACGCCCCGTTGAGAGCCGCACGCAAGCGCAAGGGAAAGCTGCGCCAGATCGATGTCACGGTGCTGCTTGGCGATCCGCGTCTGCCCGACCAGATCAAGCGTGACGGCCAGTTCAACCCCGAGGACATGGAGACCGTCCGGCGGTTGAAGGATGCGCTTGCAGAGCTCCCCGCCTACAAATTCCACTATCTTGACAACCATGCCACTCTGGATCGCGATCTGGCGGGCCTGGCTACCGATCTTGTGATGAACCTCTGCGACGAAGGGTTCAACAACGACCCGGCGAAAGAGTTGCACGTGCCCGCGATGCTCGACGCGCTCGGCCTGCCATACACCGGCGGCGCGCCGGCGGCGCTCGCATCCTGCTACGACAAGGGCCTCGTCCGCGCGATCGCCATGACACTCGACGTGCCCGTGCCGCTGGAGACGTATGTGCGGCCAGGAGACCAGGGCGCGACGCTCCCAGGCGTCTTCCCCGCCCTTCTGAAACCCAATACCGGCGACAGCTCTGAAGGCATCACGAGAGATGCCGTGGTCCACAACGAGAAGTCGCTACTCGATTATCTTGAAAAATTGCGCACACAATTCCCGCGGCGAGGCGTGCTCGTGCAGGAATACCTCTCCGGAGCGGAATACTCCGTCGCTCTTCTCGGCAACCCTGACCAGGGCCTTAGAGCGCTGCCGATCCTGGAAGTCGACTATTCGAAGCTCGACCCGGCGCTGCCGAGAATCCTCGGCTACGAGAGCAAGTGGGAGCCGGAAAGCCCCTACTGGACCCAACTTGCCTACCAGGAAACCGGCCTCTCGGAGAACATGCAGCAACAGCTCGTCGAGCACTCGGCGCGCCTGTTCGAGCGCCTCGGATGCCGCGACTACGCCCGCTTCGACTTCCGGGCCGATGCGAAGGGCGAGATCAAGCTGCTCGAGGTCAATCCCAACCCAGGCTGGTGCTGGGACGGGAAGCTGGCGCTGATGGCCGGCTTTTCCGGCATGCGTTATGGCGAACTGCTCGCGCAGATCCTGTCTGCCGCCGTGGACCGGTACGGTATTGGCGAACGTGCCAGCATGGTGGCGGCACAATGAAAACGCTCACACACCTTCTGACGCCCGCAATGCTCCGAGGGCCCCCACGTCGCGACGTCTGTGTCGAGGGGCAGCTCCCTGTATCGCCCGGCTCAGGCGCGCCGGGCGCATTCGAGCCGCTCACCCGGCATCAGCATCTGACCCCGAAAGCTCGCGATGCCAAGTTCCAGACTATGGGCGATCAGTCGTGCTTTCTCGACGAAGAGCTCGGCCGCCGCAGACGGGCAGAGATCGCGAGCCGTTGCCTCGAACAGAGAAAGCCAGCGATCGAAGTGCGCCGCCTCGATTGGAAGTGGGGCGTGGGCGGGCATCGGCCGTCCATGATAGCGACCGCTCATGAGCGTCACCGATGACCAGAAGGCGCACATCCGGTCGAGGTGCGGCCCCCAATCGGTGATGCGCTCGGCAAAGATCGGCCCCAGCACTTCGTCCGCCCGGACACGGCTATAAAAGCCATGCACCAGCCGCTCGATCATAAGCTCATCTATGCCAGTACGCTGGTGGACGTCGGCCGCGAAGGCGGCCCGCCTGTCGATGGCCTCTTCGCGCTCACCCGAATGCATGTCGCGGCCCCTGAAGTGGTATTTTGTTTGCAACAACATGGCATCACGAATAAGTATTCTCAATATTGTTTCGAGCACAACATCGCCGCACCCCGCTTTGGAACCGTCACAGTCATGCGCCTTACCGCGTTCACCGATTTTGGGCTTCGTGCCCTGATGCGGCTTGCTGCAGAGCCCGAGCGCGTCATCACCACGGACGAAATCGCTCGCGAATACCGGATCTCGCGCAACCATCTGGTGAAGGTCGTGCGCCAACTCGCCGAGGCCGGCCTCGTCGTCACGACACGCGGCGGTGGAGGAGGCATGCGCCTGGCCCGGCCCGCCGACGAGATCAGGTTGGGTGAAGTCGTTCGCCAACTCGAGGGCCGCCACGCGCTTGTCGAGTGCTTCCGCGCCGACGGAGGCGATTGCGTGCTGACCCCATCGTGCCAGTTGAAGACGCGACTGGCCCGCGCCGCCGACGCCTTCCTGGCGGAACTCGACCGCTCGACCCTCGCCGATTGCATCGCTCAGCCCGACCGGCCGAACCGCAACCAAGCCGCCTTCGCGGGGCAAGAGCAATGACAGCTGGAAGCGGCTTCGAAATCTGGCTCGTATGGTCCGACCGGCGAATTACCGTGGCGGACGGCCAATCCGCGATGGATATGCTCATTGCCGCCGGTGTACCGGTCGAGCCCGGCTGCCGCATCGGATCATGCGGCGGCTGCGTTACGCCCTACGTGGAAGGCGACCTGATACACAAGGATTCATGCCTCTCCACCGACGAGCGCGAGCACCACTTCTGCCCCTGCGTCTCTCGTGCACGCGGAATGCTCGTGCTTCCCTACTAGAGCATGTTCAGGAAAAATGGACGCCAGTTTTCCGTAAGAACATGCACAAAACCAAAGACCTGGAGCGCGTTCATGATTCCGTTCCAACTGAACGCGCTCCAAAAGGGGCCGGCAGCAATCCAAACCCCGCGGCAGGACCGATGACGGAACGAGCGAACCCCTACGAAATGATCGGAGGTGAGGACGGAATTCGCCGCCTGACCCGCCGGTTCTACGAGTTGATGGACGAACTGCCCGAGGCCGCGGCCTGTCGCGCTGTCCACCCCCAGAGCCTCATCGAAAGCGAGCAGAAATTGTTCGAGTTCCTCTCAGGCTGGATGGGCGGCCCGCCACTCTTTACCCAGAAACGTGGCCCCCCGATGCTCCGCCGGAGGCACTTCCCGGCCCGCATCGGCCCCGACGAGGTGGACGGATGGCTTCTTTGCTTCAATCGCGCCTGGCTGGAGACGGTCTCGAGCCCTGAGCTCAGCGCCTTCATCCTCCCCAAGATCGACGCGCTCGCCCGCCACATGCAGAACACCGAGTGACGCCGGACCGCTCACCCGCGCCCGCGCATCACTCCCACTCTATTATCAATGGACAGCATAAATTATTGAAACCACACAATTAAAAATATTTTCGATCGCAATATACCGTCAGCCGTCCCGCCAAAATGGCCGACTTTTGAAATCATTGGCTTTTTCGGGATGACCCCAAAAACCGTGCTTTCGGGGACTATCGTCAAGCGATGGATGCAGGAAACAATCCGACTCGATCCGTGCATCCGTCCGATCTCACGCTACGTCCCTATCATCACGACAGCCGATTGTCACTCTGATCGAAGGATTGGTTCTATGCTGGAGCGGCCCTTAGCAAGACGCACACGTCATCCTTTGGCGTCATGATCGTGGTGCGGACCTTGGCGCGGGTGACGCTGACCCGGAAATTCTGACGCGCCTGCGTCATCGCTCCATCGTGAACATTGCCACGCACAATCCGATCAGGATTGCCCACAACTTCATTCTGCACGCGCTTTGGCCATCCTTCGAAGATGATGACTTCGTCGAATTGCTTCCCCTTCGCCTTGTGCATGTTCATCACCACGATGCCGGATTCCGGCTTATGGGCGGTTGCGAAATGCTCTTGGACGAAGGACTGGCGGATAATCGCGAGAGCGTTGCTATAGCCGCCGATTTCTCGCCAATCCTGCGCCAACCCCTGACGGAGCTGCGTGCCTCGCTCAAGCAGGCGCACGTTACGGACGTCCATTGCGATACCCTTCAGTTGTCCCCCGTCAGCACCAATGGCACAGATTTGAGGTTGTGATTTAAGGAGGGTTGGGGCTTCGTCGTAGTGACGAAGGAACGAAGATGAAGACCCAACCCTCCGTGAAAAAATCCCCTCCCAAGAAGGCCCCAGCTGAGCGGGTGGTCAAGGATATCCGCCGAGCAACCCGGCGCCATTTCTCTGCCGAAGAAAAGATCCGCATCGTGCTGGACGGCCTGCGTGGTGAGGACAGCATCGCAGAGCTGTGCCGCAAGGAAGGCATCGCCCAGAGCCTGTATTACACTTGGTCGAAGGAGTTTATGGAAGCAGGTAAGCGCCGGTTGGCCGGTGATACCGCCCGTGCCGCGACCACTGGCGAGGTGCAGGATCTGCGCCGCGAAGCCCGCG